>Ga0209101_1000437_pt1 | contig 34301 bp, 27 predicted proteins | sample ConPoolayeCmetaG_FD_185481 | JGI IMG/M metagenome (GOLD analysis project Ga0209101, IMG submission 185481) | Hot spring microbial mat communities from California, USA to study Microbial Dark Matter (Phase II) - Cone Pool mat layer C metaG... ...
CATGTCCAGTCCGGTAAAAGTGACGCAAACGCCCACCCAGGCGCCCACCCCAGACCTGGCATCCATGACCTTCGTGGAGAAGAATGATCTGTTCCTCCGTCTGCTGACCGACCGGCAGGCCGAAGGTGCAGACACGACCGCCGCCGAGGAAGCCTACGTCCGCTCACTGGAGGCTACCCTGGCGGGTAACACCCTCCTGGCCGATCAGTACCTGAGCCAGGCTATTCTCCTGCTATGGAGATAGTTCATTCAAAAGAAAGGAGCAAAAAACATGAAGAACAATCGCTTTTACGTCCTCCTGACCATAGTTCTCCTCGTCCTGGTCGGGACGACCGCCCTGGCGCCACGGCCCGCCCTGGCCCAATCGGGCGGCGGCAGCGGCACGCTGACCGCCTCCGGCGACGGCCTGGCCGGCCTCCGCGGGAACGGCACGGTGACCATCTCTGGCAACGGCATCCTGTGGATCCGCGACCACAACGGCGACGCCACCATCCAGGTCAGCGGTAGCGGTGCGAAGCGTGAACTGCCCAACGGCTGGATGCGCTACGTCGGCTTCCGTGGCCAGGCCACGGTGAGCGGCAGCCTGATCACCGTGGCCCTGTCCGGGTACGACATCCACCTGCAGGCCACCGGCACGGGGCGCTTCGTGCTGCGCGGCAATGGCACGTACACTGTCGAAAAGGATGGGGCCGTCATCATGAGCGGCAAGTGGCCGGAAAGGGCCGAGGTATTGCGCATGCCCTGATGTCCCTGAGCAGGGTAAGGTCCCTTGAGCGTATAACAGTTGCGCGAATGATATGCGTGACCGCATTCGCCTTGCCTGGTTCATTGCTCATCCTCCCGCAGGTCTGAACAACCTGCGGGAGGGCGGGCATTTCTTTCCGTGATCAGCGACCGGCCGGGTTTGGGCTGGCTGGGCGACCTGGGCGCGTCGCACACGGGTTACCTGCCGCTGATCCTGCGGGACCAGGGAGCGGAGGAAGACGGAACACGCAATACGTCATGCGAAGGAGTAGTACCATGACCTTATGGAGCCAGAATGTGACCGAACCGACAGGCGCGTCGAGCGACGGGTGGAGCACGGTGGACATCATGGAAGACATGGACGAGGACCTGTTGGGCCTGCTGAAGAACTGGCTGGACTCGTTCCTCAAGTGGGACCTGATCCGGTTTCTGTACCATCATCCAGACACCGCTCACCCAATAGACGATCTGGCCCGGCGCATCCACCGGGATCAGATTGACCTGGCAACAGAGGCCAACACGTTGGTGGCGGCCGGCATCGTGGACTGCCAGTGGGTAGAGGGGCAGCCGGCCTTCGCGCTGGCCGCGGACCCGGCCGCCCGCCGCCTGGTGGCCCGGTTCATGCATGCCTGTGAGGATCAGTGCTTTCGGATGAAGGCTGTCTATCACATCTTGCAGAAGATGAGGCCATGATAAAAAGAGCGATGAAGACAAGCAACACTTGTTGGGCCGCCCTGGCTCTCGTCCTGCTCGTGGCCGGCGGGATGTTCCTGATGGCGCCGCCCGGCCACGCCGGGCGCGCAGCCTCTGGGGCGTCAGCGGCAACATCTACTGCAACCCCGACCACTACGCCAACTCTCACGCCTTCCCCCACTCCAACCGGCCCACCTTACCCACGGCTGGGCATCATGACCTGGTATATCCCCCGCAACTTTGCCGCCACGCTGAACGACAAGACCAAAGGCCAGGTCACAATCAACGATCCTGACCACACGGCGCTGCTCGATTTCATGGCAGCCCGTCAACTGGTGGTCGTCACCGGTGGGAGTTACCTCGGCGATTACGCCCGGGCCGACCGGAATCACCTGGCCCAGGCCAAAGCCAGCGCCGGCTTCCTACTCCTGGGGGTCTGGGGCAGCAGCGGCAATGAGCCTTACAACCTCACCTTCAAGAATGCCGGGCCCTACTCCCCCTGGCCCTTCGTGCCGGAATGGTTCGTGCAGCAAGTCGTACATGATCTCCCGAAAGATGTAAAGGCAGAAGATACCTGGTTGCCGATTGACATGAGGGACGCTGACGCCTATTGCCTCAAGCGCGACACCGGTTACGAAAACGACCAGGTCATCACCATGGACAAAGATCCGACGAAGCGAGATGCAGTCGTCCTCGACTGCAAGAACTGGAACCGTTCTTCGAACTCTATCCCCCTCACGACGAACCCGGAATTGCGCTCCCCATACGACTTTGGCGCTTTCCAGCATGATCATGCTGCTGGCATCACGGTGTGTCTCAACGTCTGGCACGATTGGGGTAACTGGTGGGGCTACAATATGACCAATGTGGGACCGACCGGACCCGCCGGCACCCCCTATGAAGACCTGCGCTGGAACCAATACCGCCCTCGCGTCATCTACCACCAGTTCAAGCAGGTCCGCGACAGTCAGGGTCAGTTGCTGTTCGACGGCGTGCTCCTCGACACCTTCAATCAAGAGTGGTTTGGGCCGTATAGTTCGCACCCGCAAATCGTGCAGCGCCTCGATCTGGATGCTGACGGCGTCTCCGACTGGCAGGAGCAACAGGCGGGTGTCCCCGGCCACGACCCGACCGGCTGCTATCCCGACTACTGGAGCTACGAGTCGAACTGGGACAACTGCGTCTGGGCGACCGGCCACACCTCCTTCACCCAAAACTTGCGGGATTGGTGGAATAGCGATGATGAGCTAAAGGACAATCATAACATTCTGGTGCAACACGAGTTCGGCGAGAACGCCGACTATATGAACGGGCAGTCCTTTGAAGCCATCCCGTATCTGGAGCTCTCGGCCGACCCATATGCGAACAGATGGCAGACGGCGTTCGAGCACTACCAGTACTGGGAAAAATATGGCCGGTCGCCGCAGGTTATCTTCATCTTCACCAACTGTCCAAACCCACCCGATAGCCCCGCTTCGTACAGGCAGATGCGGCTGGCGCTCGCCTTCACCCTCATGGGAGGCGGCTATTTCATGCACTCGCCGTATTACCCCGGGACCGGCTTCAATGGCGATGCGCTATGGTGGTTCGACGAGTATGCAGTGGACAGTTCAGGCAAAGCCATTGATGTCTACACCACAACGGTGCCGCACCCGCTGGTGAATATTAATGTGGGCCTGCTGGAGCAAAGGCAATTTGCCAACACCGTGCGTCCCGGCCTGGGCTACCTGGGCTACCCGATCACAGCGACGGTCCCTCTCACCATGGGGGTCTATCGCCGTGACTTTGAGCGGGGCATCGTCCTGGCCAACTTCTCGCCCGTGACCGTCACCCTCCCCCTGGAACGGGCATACCGCAAGATTCAGGGCATCCAGGACCCGCAGACTAATGATGGTTCCCTGGCGCCCGACATCACCCTGCCACCCAAAGACGCGATCATCCTGCTGGACCCGGCCATTTTCGGCCACGTCGTCTACCTGCCCCTGGTGACACGCGAGTGGTGATTCGTGGGACGTGTTCCGTATGCAACGCTGGTTTTTGCGGACTGACAAGCGGCCGGGGCGCAAACTCCTCACGATCCCCACAACTTCTCCATCACTTTTCCACAACCATTTGCTATACTTGGGGCTGGTTGAGGGGTTTCCTCAACGAATTGACACAACCACAACAAGGAGGGTAATATGAACTGGAAACGGATCGGGATCTTGGGCTTTGGCCTGGCGGGCGTGTTGACGCTGGCGGTGGTGCTGACCCTGGTCGTGGGCGGGGTGGCGCTGGCCCAGTCGCCCACACCGGTGCCCGGCACGCCCGGCAAGACCGGGCCGTGGTTCGGCGGGTTCGACTTCGGAGGCTGCTTTGGCGGCCGCGGAGCGTGGTTCGGCGGGCGCGGCGGCTTCGGGTTCGGCATGTTCGGCATGAAGGGCTGGGGGGGCGACGTCAACGTGATGAACGTGGTCGCCAAGGCCCTGGGCATGGAGCCGACCGACCTGCAAAAGGCACTCCAGGACGGCAAAACCATCGCTGACCTGGCAAAGGACAAAGGTGTTTCCACTGACACCATCGTCAACGCCATCGTGGCGGCGTACAAGACCAGCCTGGACCTGGCTGTGACCAATGGCTACCTGACCCAGACCCAGGCCGACGCCATCCTGGAGGCGGTGCGCGCCTTCGCCCCCACCTACCTGGAGCAGTCCTTCGTCCGCCACAGCCCCATGAGCGTGATCGCCAGGACCCTGGGGCTGACAGAGACCGAGCTGATGACGGCCCTGCGGGAAGGCAAGACCATCGCCCAACTGGCCCAGGAGAAGGGTGTCTCCACCGAGACCATCGTGAACGCCCTGGTGGCGGCAGAGAAGGAACGACTGGACCAGGCCGTCGCCGACGGCAAGCTGACCCAGGCGCAAGCGGATGCCCTGCTCAAGGTGGCGCGGGTGATGGCCCCCAGCTACCTGGAAGGCACGGGCAAGTTCGGTGGCCGGTTCGGACCGGGCATGATGGGCCATGGCGGCCGGGGGAAACGCGGCTTCTGAGGCAAGCCCACACAAGCTACACAAGAGAAAGGCCGGGACATAGCCCGGCCTTTCTGGTGCTTGTGGCAGATCGCCGGGTCACGGCTTTGATCCGTGTACGCCGGATGCCAACAGGAGCGTTGTCCCCAGTGTCAGTACCCCATCACCGACGCGCTTGCCGATCCTTTACCTCTGTGCTATAATTCCATCCGTCAACAACTGCATATCCCGGTCGCGGTGACCCGCCGCCCGGATGCCAGGGCTGAAAGGGGAAAGCCGGTGCGCTCCGCGCGGAGCAAGTCCGGCGCTGTCCCGCAACTGTAGTTCTAGCAGTTTGCAATTTGCAATCTGCAATCTGCTAGAAGAGCCAGAGAACCCGCCGCGACCGTATCTCCTCACCATCCTTCGAGAGAAAGGGGGTAAGGTCTCATGGCGCGCGCACCCTGATTCCCAGGCCCCCTGTCCCAAAAGGCAGGGGGTTTTTCTTGCGTCAAACGTCGGGTGTCAAATGTGACGAATGACGAATGACGAATGACGCATCACGAATGACGAATGACGCATCACGCAACACCCTGGAGGTTTCTTCCATGCGCAAGACCCTGTACATGCTGCTCTCCGTGGCCCTGGTGGCCGCGTTCGCCTTGACTCCACTGGCGGCCTGGGCCGACGCCAGCACGCCGGCCTATCCCGCCACCGTAAACAAAGCCCTGGCCTGGTTGCATACCCAACAACTGGCCGACGCCAGCTTTGGCACGGCCGGCGTCACCGGCAACGCCATCCTGGGCCTGGCCGCCGCCAACCAGGACCTGGCCGACTGGCGCGTGGGCGGCTGGACACCTCTGGACGCCCTGGACCTGATGGTCGAGGATTACACCACCGCCGGGATTGACCCGGCCAACCAGACCGCGCTGGTGGTGCAGGCCGTCGTGGCCGGCGGGGGCGACCCGGCCCACTATGGCGGCGTGGACCTGCTGGCCCGTCTGGACGGCTATTACGACGCCGCCACCGGCGCATTCGGGGCCGGCAACTGGTCTCTGACCTACTATATCCTGGCGAAATCGGCCGCCAGGCAGACCGTGCCCGTCACCGCGACGAACCGGCTGAAAAGCGCCCAGTTGCCCAATGGCGGCTGGGAGTTCAACCCCTCCTGGGGCGCCGATAGCAATACCACCGCGATGGCGATCCAGGCCCTCATCGCCGCCGGCGAACCGCCCACGTCCACGGTCGTCATCAGCGGCACGGCCTATCTCCAGACCCTGCAGAACGACGACGGCGGCTTTCCGTGGACCAAACCCTCGCCTTGGGGCACCGACACCGACGCCAACTCGACGGCGTTGGTCATCCAGGCCCTCATCGCCGCCGGCCAGAACCCGCTGGACGCGGCCTGGACCCGGCCCGGCGGGAACCCGCTGAGCGCGTTGCTGGCCTTGCAGCAGTCAGACGGCGGCTTTAACTACCAGGCCGGGTTCCCCGGCAGCCGGGTTATGGCGACGGTCCAGGCCCTCCCGGCCCTCATGGGCAAGCCGTTCCCGCTGCGCGGGCGCCGGCTGGCGGTCCGGGCCGGCCTGGCCTGGCTGGCAGCCCGGCAAAACGCCGACGGCGGCTTTGGATCGCCAGCGAGCAAGCCCGGCCCCACGGCCGACGTGGTGCTGGCGGCGGCCGCCTGCGGCGAGCTGAAAGACCTGCTCCGTGACGGCCATAGCCCGCTGGACTATCTGGCCGGGCAGGCCATCGCCTACACCATGCCATACACTTACGAGTGGGGCGGCACGGTCTATACCGTCACGGCCGTGGCCCAGGCCGGCAAGCTGGCTGTGGCCGCCACGGCCGGCGAAGCCTACGACCCGGCCGTCAAGACCTTTGGCGGCATTACCCTGCCTCAGCGCATCCTCGACAACCTGGCCTATAGCCCCCCGGACGTCAGCAACTTTGACCGGGCCTGGGCCATCCTGGGCCTGGCCGCCCTGAGCGAGCCGATCCCGGTCGGCTTGCTGAACGACCTGAAGGCGGCCCAGTTGCCCTCCGGCGGCTGGGAGTACGCCGCGTGGTGGGGCGCCGACAGCAACACCACCGCCCTGGCCGTCCAGGCCCTGGTCGCCGCCGGTGAAGCGACTACTTCCACTGCCATCGTCAGCGGCACCGCCTATCTCAAGACCTTGCAGAACGACGACGGCGGCTTTCCGTGGATCAAACCCTCGCCCTGGGGCACCGCTACCGACGCCAACTCGACCGGCTACGTGCTGCAAGGGCTGGCCGCCGCCGCACAGGACCCGCGCTCCGCTTTCTGGACGGTGAACCCCACCACCGGCATCACCATCACGGTGCACGCGCCCCTGGACGCGCTGCTGAACCTTCAAACCGTGGGCGGGGCCTTTGACTACCAGGCCGGCGTTCCCGGCGACCAGCTCGCGGCCACGGCGCAGGCCCTCCCCGGCCTGGCGTTGCGCGCCGGGCCGGTGCGCCTGCGGCCCTGCGTCGTCGCCACCGGCACAGACCCCCACGGCCGGCAGCGTTGGGCCACGCCGCTGATGGCCCGGTTCAATGTAGACCTGGACCCGGCCACCATCAACCAGAATACCGTGGTGGTGGAAGGCCCGGCTGGAGCCGTGGCGGGCACAGTGAGCTATGATGCAGCCACGTACACCGTCGTCTTCACGCCTGCCACACCGTTGACTGGTCACACCGTCTACACCATCACCATCAAGGGTGACGTGGCCGGCGCGCGCTGGGGCACAAAGATGGATCACGACTATCGCTGGCGCGTGCGCACGACCGGGTTCACGCTGTACCTGCCCATCGTGGCGCGGGACGCCGCGCTTTGAAATAACGTGCCAGGCACTGTTCCTCGTTCCCACGCTCTGCGTGGGAACGAGGGACACGGTCGCGCGCCCAAGCGGAGCGTGGGCACGAGGAGCAGGTTATGAACATACGCAGGTCGGTTCAATGGGGCCTCGTGGCGCTATGCCTGATCGCGCTCCTGGGGTCTGGAACACACGCCCAGGCGCCGCATCGCGCCGGCCTGGTGGTGCGCTTCAGCGACGACCGGGTGCTCACCCGCTGCATAGAGTTCACCGAGGAGTCCATCTCCGGCGAGGAGCTGCTCCGGCGCGCCGGCCTGCGCATCGTCTCCGAGTACAGCCCGGGCCTGGGCGCGGCCATCTGCCAGATCGAGGGCGTGGGCTGCAATTACCCGGCCGTCCCCTGCTTCTGCCAGTGCCAGGGGGCCGAGTGCGTCTACTGGGCCTACTATTACCTGGCGAACGGCCAGTGGGTCTATTCCGGCATGGGAGTCAGCAATCGCCAGGTGCATGATGGCGACGTGGAGGGCTGGTCGTGGGGGCCGGGCACCATCAGCGGGGCCACCGCGCCGCCGCTGTTCACCCTGGACCAGATCTGCGCGCCGCCGCCCACTCACACGCCCACCGCTACTCCCACATCGCTGCCCACAGCGACCTGGACGCCCTGGCCCACACACAGTGTCCTGTGGACGCCCACCGCCACACCCACGCCCCGGCCCACCCACGCCCCAGAGGTCCAGTTCTGGGCCGATGTCACGCGCCTCACGGCCGGCGCGTGCACCACGCTGCGCTGGGACGTGGAACACGCCGACGCCGTCTACCTGGACGGCCAGGGCGTCACCGGCCACGAGGCCCGGCCGGTCTGCCCGCCCCAGACGCACACCTACGAACTGCGGGTCGTGGCCGGCGGCCAGGAGACCACCTATCGCGTGACCATCGAGGTGATGCCGGCGACCCCTACCATGACGACCCGGCCACCGGCCGTGACAGCATCGCCATCCGTGCCACCCATGCCGACTGCGCCGGCCGCCACGCCTGCCCCGCCGCCCCCTACTCCTTCGCCAACTGAAGCGTCTCCGACGCCGACTGTTGCCGCGTCGCCCACCCGGTCAGGCCCGGACGTGACGCCGCGCCGGGTGGCGGCAGCGGCCCCTGTCCCCACGCCCGCGCCCCCCGCGCCTGCTGATGTCGCGTTCGCGCCGCCGGCCGGCGGCCCGGCCGACCTGGCCCTGTTCGGGCTGACGACGGCGGCCCTGGCCGGGGTGGGCGCGTTCGCCCTCTGGCGGCGGAGGTAGCACCATGCGACGCGCCGCCTGGACGCTAGCGATCCTGGTACTGTCCATGCTGGGCATGGCGACCCTCGGCCGGGCCGCTGTCCCCGCGCCGGCGATAGAGCCGCCCTCGGCCGGCCTTTCTCGCGCCGGCCTGGTGGTGGATTACGGCGATGGGCGGGTATTCACTGCCTGCGTCGCCTTCACCGGGACGAGCATCACCGGCCTGGACCTCCTGGAGCGGGCCGGGCTGCCCCTGGTCACGGACGGCGGGGCCGTCTGCCGGATCGGGGATACCGGCTGTCCGGCCGGCGCGCCTTGTTTCTGCGCCTGCATGTCGCCGCCCCCGTGCCTCTACTGGCGCTACTGGACTCAAGAGCCCGGGGCCATCACCTGGACGTTCTCCGCTGTGGGCGCGGCCGGCCGCCGCCTGTCGGACAGAGCCGTGGACGGCTGGAGCTGGAGCACGGGTGCGTCGCCGCCCTGCCTGGCCTTTGGCGACCTGTGCGCGCCGTGGCGCCACGTCTTTTTGCCTCTGGTGATGGTGGAATGAAAATCGCGGCGTAGGGGCCGGGCTTGCCCCGGCCCAGGATGGCCGCGAACCAGGGCGACCGCAAGGCCCAGGGCGACCGCAAGGCCCAGGGCGACCGCAAGGCCCAGGGCGACCGCGAGGGTCGCCCCTACCGGGGTTTATATTCAGGGGAGACATAAGCGTATGTTCCACACCATAGCCTGGCTGATCTGGCTGGCCTGCGCCGGCGCGCTGGCCCTGGTCGTGAGCCACCCCCTGTACGCACTCCTGATCCTGGGGGCCGGCGGCGTCATCTACCTAGCCCTGGGCCGCCATGCGCCCACCGGGCGTAGCTGGGCCGTGTTCGTCCGGATCGGGCTGGCGCTGGCGTTGGTGGCCGTGCCGTTCAACATGGCCTTCGTCCACGCCGGCGACGTGGTGCTGTTCGCGCTGCCCCGGGACTGGCCCCTGGTCGGCGGACCGATCACGTTCGAGTCGTTCCTGGGCGGGCTGGCCCGCGCGTTGCAACTGCTCACCATCCTGGTGGTCTTTGCCGCGTTCAACGCGGCGGCCGACCACTATCAACTGCTGCGGGCCACGCCGGCCTTTCTCTTCGAGGCCGGCATCATGGTCACCATCGCCATCACCTTTGTGCCGCAGATGACCATCGCCGCGCGGGACATCCGCCAGGCGCAGCGCATCCGGGGCCATCGCTTCCGAAGCTGGCGCGACCTGCTACCCCTGCTCATGCCCCTGCTCACCACCAGCCTGGAGCGGGCCATCCAGTTGGCCGAGGCCATGGAGTCGCGGGGGTTCGCGCGGGCCGCGCGGCCACTGACGGCGGCCCGGCGAGTGCTCGTGCAGACGCTCACCCTGGCCGGGCTGCTGGGACTGCTGCTGGGCCTGTTCGTCATGGCCTACTGGCCGACATGGGCGGCCCTGGGCTGGGGCGTCGTGGGGCTGGGCGCGCTCGTGCTGGCCGGCGTGTTCTGGCTCCAGGGCCGGCGCGTGCAACGGACGCGGTATCGGCGGCCCCGCTGGCGACCCCGCGACACGGCCCTGGTCCTCGCCAGCCTGGTCCCGGCCCTGGCGATCCTGGCGGTCAAGGCCCTGGACCCGTGGGCGCTGGTCTACAGCCCCTATCCGCCCTTTTCGCCGTGGCCCACGTTCAACCTGACCGTGGGCTGGCCGCTGATCCTGCTGGCCGCGCCGGCGCTGCTGGCCCCCAGACCAGACAAACGGAAGACATAACTGCTATGGAAGAACGACTGCAAAAGATTCTGGCCCGTGCCGGCCTGGGCTCCCGGCGCGCCTGTGAGGAACTGATCCAGCAGGGCCGGGTAGCGGTCAACGGGCAGACCGCACGGCTGGGCCAAAAGGCCGATCCAGCGCGCGACCGCATCACCGTGGACGGTCAACCGGTACGGCTGCGGCAGCAGCACACCTACATCGCCCTGCACAAGCCGGCCGGCGTGGTGTGTACCGTCCGGGACCCCCAGGGCCGACCGACGGTTTTGGACCTGGTGCCGGCCCGGCCCGGCGTCCGTCTCTGGCCGGCCGGACGCCTGGATACCGACAGCGAGGGTCTGGTCTTGCTGACCGATGACGGGGCGCTGACCCACCAACTGACTCATCCCCGCTTTGGGCATGAAAAAGAGTACCGCGTCCTGGTGGTCCACAAGCCGGACCAGGCCACGTTGGACCGGTGGAGTCAGGGCCTTGTCCTGGATGGAAGGCGCACAGCCCCGGCCCGGGTGCGGCTGCTGCAACAGGAGGACCAAAACACCTGGTGGCTGGTGGTGGTATTACGAGAGGGGCGCAAACGCCAGATTCGACAGATGATGGAGGCCCTGGGTCATCCCGTCCGGCGGCTCATCCGGTTGCGCATCGGCCCGGTGCATCTCGGCAATCTGGCCCCCGGCCAATGGCGTTACCTGACCAGACGGGAGATACAGTCTCTGCAACGTCTGACCCCGCGATAAAAGCGGGGTTTTGCGGCGGCGGCTTCGCCGCTCGCCGCAAAACCCCTCTCTGGAGTGACTACCCGCCGGGCACACCGGGAGTTAAAGTCTCTGCGCCCTCTGCGTGCTCTGCGGTACGGTCGCCCCCTCCACCATGCTCACGAATACATCCTCCAGGGAGGGCAGGATCGGCTCCAGATGTCGTACCGTGATGCCCTGGGATTCCAGGAGAGTCCGGAGCCGGGGGATAGCCTGTTGCGCCGGGTCGTCCGTAACCACATGGAGCAGGACGCCATAAACCGCCACCTCGCGGATGCCGGGCTGGCCCGGCAGCACGTCCAAAGTCCGCATCAGTGGGTCGCAATCCAGTTCCAACAGCGTGCCCGGCATCCGGGTGGCCTTCAATTCGTCCGGGCTGCCCATGGCGATGAGGCGACCATTGTGCATCATGGCGATGGTGTTGCAGTGCTCGGCCTCGTCCATGTAGTGAGTGGTGACAAAGACCGTGACGCCCTGGCCGGCCAGGGTATAGATCAGCTCCCAGAAGGCGCGACGCGAGGCCGGGTCCACCCCGCCGGTCGGCTCGTCCAGGAAGAGCATGGGTGGCTGATGGACGATGGCGCAGCTCAGGGCCAGGCGTTGTTTCCAGGCCCCAGAGAGGTTCGCCACCAGCTCTCGCTCGCGGCCGACCAGGTTTGCCATCTCGATGAGGGTGGCGATGCGCTGGCGACGCATTCGCAACGGCACCTGATAGATGCCGGCGTAGAACTCCAGGTTCTCCTGCACCGTCAGGTCCTCGTACAGGGAAAACTTTTGGCTCATATAGCCGATGCGCTTCTTGATCTCCTCCGGTTGTGTGCGGATGTCATAGCCCAGGACGGTGGCCGAGCCGGAAGTGGGCAGCAACAGGCCACACAACATGCGGATGGTAGTGGTCTTGCCGGAGCCATTGGGACCCAGGAAACCATAGATCTCGCCCTCTTCCACCTGGAACGTGACCCTGTCAACGGCCACAAAGTCGCCGAATTTACGGGTCAGGTCAAAGACTTGGACGGCGTGTTTCTTTTCGGTCATGGTTGCTGCTCTGACGGGGCATTTCGGAGAGCAGTTCGACGCCTGTCAGCGGTGACTGCCAGCTCCATGAACACATCCTCCATGCTCGGCGCGATGGGCCGGAGCACGGCGATCTTGGGCCTGGCGGTAGCTATTGCCGGACCAGCGCAGAAATGCTATAATTTGGCACGAAGCGACTCGACGCACAGAGGCTATGAGGAGCAAGAGCATGTTCAAACCAAGGCACGTGAGCTTTGACGAGTTAAGCGACCGCCTGCGCACATACGAGCGCAAATACGGTTATTCGACCATCGAGTTCTACCGCCGGTTCGAAAACGGCGAGTTGGGTGACGACGATGATCTGATGATGTGGGCCGGTCTGTACCACCTCTATCTGACCTCGCTACCGATCCGCCAGTTCATGCAGCGCGAGTTCGTAGTGGCATGATCATCTCTGACTATTTCGCCGCCCTCGAGCGTGGCCTGCGGCAAAACGTCCATGTTGGGCAGGTTGAGGAACCACTGACCTGCCTGGTTTCGGATGACTACAACGGGTTGATCCGTTGTCGGATCGTTTTCTGGGACGGCTCATATCTGGACCTCTACGAGGTGGTCAGCACCGAGCTGGGCTACCCCATCCGCGTGCATTACGCTTATACCTACGTTCGCGCCGGGCAGCGTGTCTTTCGCTACGATAACGCACCCCATCACCCGGAGATCGTCACCCATCCCCACCATAAGCACGTCGGGCCAACTGACCGTCTGGTCCCTGCTGACCAGCCCAGCTTAAACCAGATATTAGCCGAGATAGAGACCTGGCTGGGGCGATAGATGAGCCTACAGGTCGCTGCCCGGCGACTGTCCCACCCGCCCACCGCCGCTCAACTCCATGAACACGTCCTCCATGCTCGGCGCGATGGGCCGCAGCATGGCGATCTCTACGCCCTGCGACTCCAATGCACTGCGCAGGGCCGGCATGGCAGCCTCCGCGTCAGCTACGCCCAGGTGCAGCAAGTCGCCAAAGATCTGCACATCGCGCACAAAATCCAGCCCCCGCACGATCTGCTGGGTGCGGCCCCGGGGCCGGCCCTTCAGCTCCAAAATCTGCGTCTTTATCATGGCCTTGAGTTCGTTGGGCGTGCCCACGGCCAGCACCCGGCCGGCATAAAGAAAAGCCACCCGGTTACACCTTTCCGCCTCGTCCATGTACGAGGTGCTGACCAGGATGGTCACCCCACCGCTCAGCAACTCGTACAGGATCTTCCAGAACTCCCGCCGCGAGACCGGGTCCACGCCGGTGGTCGGTTCGTCCAGGAGGAGGAGCAGCGGCTCATGAATGAGGGTGCAGGAGAGGGCCAGCTTCTGCTTCATGCCGCCGGAGAGCTGTCCGGCCCGCCGGTCCTGGAACGGCCCCAGCCGGCTGAACTCCAACAGACGCAGCAGCCGCTCTTCCCGTTCCTGGCGCGCCACCCCGAACAGGTCCGCAAAGAGCCGGATGTTCTCTGCCACTGTCAGTTCGGTATACAGGTTGAACCGCTGGCTCATGTAGCCGATGCGTTCCTTGATGGTTTCGGCCTGGCGCAGGATGTCATAGCCCAGGACGGTAGCGGAGCCAGCCGTCGGTTCCATGATGGCACACAACATGCGGATGGTGGTAGTCTTGCCGGCCCCATCCGGTCCCACCAGCCCGAACAGTTCGCCACGCCGCACGGCCAGGTTCATGCGGTCCACAGCCACGTTCTGCCCGCCGCCTGCGGCCCTGAAGATCTTGGTCAGGTCGTGGGTCTCGATGACGTATGGTGGTAGATCGGTAGATCGGGACATGGGTGGACTCAGTACATGGAAAAAGTTGCCCCAAGCGGCGACCGTAAGGGGTGCGACCCGCCGCTTCGCGCTCGGCGGTCGCAGACCGCCGAGGAGCACAAGTTGGTCATCTTGGCTCCCGCTACCGTTGACCGCTGACGGCTGACCACCGACCGCCAAGGTTTCCAGCGGTCTGCGGTCAGTAGTCGGCGGTCTGTATGAGCTGTCACTGGGGACCTGCGATGATCCGGGCGTCGGCCGGGAAGCCGGGCTTGAGCGCGCCATCTGGATTGGGCAGGCGAATGCGCACGGCAAAGACCATGCCCACCCGGTCCGCCTTTGAGGCGGTGCCTTTGGGGGTGAACTCGGCCTGGCTGGCGATGAAGGTGACCCGGCCCTCGAACGTGCGGCCGGGGAAACCGTCCACGCGCACCTCGGCTGGCTGGCCCACCCGTACCCGGCCCACCTGATCCTCCGGCACATAGACGGTCAACGTCAACTCTTCCAAATCTGCCAGGGTGAGCACCGTGTTGCCGGCGGCGGCCATCTCGCCCAGATGCAACACCTGCTTGAGCACCACGCCGTTCGTGGGGGCCTTGAGGGTCATCTTGTCGCGTTGGGCCTGGAGGGCCTTCACGTCGGCCTGCTTCTGGCGCAGGTTGGCTTCGGCCAGGGCGATCTGCTCCGGGGTAGCCCCGGCCTTGACCGCCTTTACGCCGGCCTGCGCTGCCTCCACCGCCGCTGTGGCCTGGGCATACTGGCCCTTCACCTTGTCAATCTCGGCGTCTATGCTCTGGGGATTGGCCCGCATGGCGAGCAGTTGATCCAGCGCGGTCCGGGCCGCTTTCTCCCCGGCCACGGCGGTCTCGTAGGTGGAGACGGCCGCGGTGTAACGCGCCTGGGCCGATTCGTACAACGACTTGGCCGCGTCGGTGCCGGGGTAATAGGCCAGCTCTTGGGCCCGGTCGCGCAGGGCCTCGGCCGCGAGCATGTTGGCCCGGGCCTGTTGCACCTGGCGTTGGGCCTTGTACCACTGCGCCCGCACCTCGGCGATCTTGAGGTCCAGCTCCTGGGGATTGGCGCGGATGGCCTGGGCGTCGGCCAGGGCCTGCCTGGCGCCGGCCTGGGCGGCCTGGGCCTGCGCCAGCCGGGCCTCCATCTCGGCGACCTGGGCCGGGGTGGCCCCGGCCCGTACCTGGGCCAGTTGGGCCTCCGCTGCCGCCACGGCCGCCTCTGCCTGCCTGATCTGCGCATCTATGAGGGCCGTGTCGAGTTGGGCCAGCACGTCGCCGGCCTGCACCCGGTCCCCCTGGTGAGCGTGAACGGCCACCACCCGCCCGGCCACCAGCGTCGTCACCACGATCTCCTCGCCCTCGATGGTGCCGGAACCGGCGATGTCCGGCGAAGTCGAAACCCCAAGCCCCCAAGCCCAAACCCCAAATTGGGGACTTGGGACTTGGGACTTGGGACTTGGGACTTGGGCTTTGGGGTTTGAGAGTTGAGCATCGGCGGGCATCCCAGGCTTGAGGGCGTGATCCGGGTTGTCCAGCGCGATCCGGACGGCAAAGACGGTCTCGGCCCGGCTGTCCTTTGTCTCCACGCTGCGCGGCGTGAACTCGGCCTGGTCGGCGATGTGGACCACCCGGCCGGTGAAAATGCGACCGGGGTAGCTATCCACGGTCACGGCCACCGGCTGGTCCAGACGCACCCGGCCCAGGTCCGCCGCTCGCACATAGACGACCAGGGTCATGCGGTCCAGGTCACCGATGGTCATGAGGGTGCGCCCGGCGATGGCGACCTCGCCCGCGCGGGCGGCCCGACTCAGCACGATCCCAGACGTGGGCGCGCGCAGGGTCATCTTGTCCACCTGCACCTGCAAGGCTTCGTGGGCAGCCTCGGCCTGCTTCACCTGGGCTTTGGCCGCGTCAATCTGCTCTTTGGGCGTGCCGGCCAGCAGCCCGTCCAGCCTGGCCCTGGCCGACGCCACCTCGGTCTCGGCCAGGTCGTACTGGGCTTTGGCCGCGTTCACCTGGAGATTGGCCTCCAGCGGGTGGGCCTTGATGTCTTGCAGGATGCGCAACCGGGCCTTCGCGCCGTCCAGTTCGGCCTGGGCGATGTGTACGTCCTCCCAGGCCAGCCAGCGACCGAAATCGGCCAGCCGGGCCTGAGTGTCCACGGCCCTTTTCACCCCCTCCGGCGTATTCCCGCTTACGGTGATGTCGAACTTGAGAAAATCCGGGATCGTGGGGTCCCATGATCCCCACGGTGTCCCAAAGACGATGTCAATGCCCAGATCGGCCGGGTTGAAGGTGTAGCTCCAGGTGTCCGGCAGGCGATCCCTCAAGCGCACGGCATAGCCCCAGCCGGCCTCTGTGCTATCTTTGGTGCCCAGGGCCGCCTTGAGCTGCCCCTCGGCGATCTCCACCTGGGCCTTTGCCGCCGTGATCTGCACATCCAGCTCCTGGGGATGGTCACGGGCGATGATGGCGTTCTCCCAGGCAGTCTTGGCCGCGTCGCGTTTCGCTTCGGCCATACGGAGCTGGGCCTGGGCGGCGGCGATCTCCTCCGGGCGGGGGCCGGCCTCCAACACCGCCAGGTTCGCCTTCGCCAGGGCCACGTAGCTGGCGGTGCGCTCCAGGTTGGCGCGGTACAGGTCGTCGTCCAGACGGATCACCACCTCGCCCTGCTGAACCTCATCCCCCTCACGGGCGACAAACTCCTGGATGGTGCCTGGCGTTTCGGCCACCACGGCCACCGTATAGGCCTCGATGACGCCGGAGGCGGTGAGAGCCTCGTCCTCCGGCGAGGTCCAGGGGGCCACGAGCGTCGTGCCCGGCTGCGTGCCAAGGAACCATACCACGGCCCCCACGATGACCGCGCCCACCATCGCCAATGCTTTCTTGTGTCGCGCCAGCATCCCTTTCAGCATCGCCCTTCCCCACTCATTTATCCTGCCTCCTGCCTCTTGCGCCAAACGTCGTTCGTCCATTCGTCCATTCGTCCATTCGTCCATTCGTCCATTCGTCTAATCGAGCTTTTTCTTGAACCGCCCGGCGCTCAGCACCACCATCACGATCCCGAAAAACGCCAGATATGCCGCCTGGGGCCACAGCACTTCCAGCCCCACGCCCTTGAGGAAGATGCCCCGGATGATCCGCAGAAAGTGCGTCAGGGGCAGGATATTGGCGATGACCTGGATGAACGCTGGCATGGGATCAATGGGAAAGGCGAACCCACAGAGCATAAACGTGGGCAGCATGATCAGCGCCGTGAGCTGCTGCGCCTCACGTTGCGTCCGCGAGATGGTGGAGATGAGCAGACCCATCCCCAGGGTCACGAACAGGAACAGCGCGGCCAGGGCATAGAACAGGAGCAGGCTGCCAGCGACCCGGGTCCCGAACCAGATCACGCCCACCAGCAACGACACCGTCACCTGCAACATCGCCACAGCCACGTAGGGCAGGAGCTTGCCGGCCATCAGCTCCATCTGCGACAACGGCGTGGCGATGAGTTGCTCGATGGTGCCATCCTCGCGTTCTTTGGTAATGGCCAGAGCCGTCAGCGTCAGCGTCGTCCACTGCAAGACCACACCGATCAGGCCGGGGATGTTAAAGTCCAGGGCGCTCATGTCCGGGTTGTACCAGGCCCGCGCCCGAAAGTCCAGCGACGGGATGCCGCTCTGCAGGGGTACCCGGGCCAGCAGGATGTTGGCCGCGTGCTGCTGAGCGATGACGGTGGCGTAGCTCATGATCGCGCCAGAGGTGGCCGGGTCGCTGCCGTCCAGCAAGAACTGCACGCCGATGGGTTCCAGGCGTTCCATGGCGATGGCGTAGCCGGCTGGGATGACCAGCGCGCCCCGCACCACCCCCCGGTCCACCAGGCGTTGGAGTTCCGCATAGCTCTCTACGTGCTCGCGGGCCACAAAGTATCCGCTGACCTGATAGGCGTCAATCAAGGCCCGGCTCGCGGCGGTGCGGTCCTGGTCCCAGACGGCGATGGGCAGGTTCTTGACCTCGCCGCTGAGGGCATAGCCGAATATCGCCAGGATCAGCATCGGCGTGCCCAACATGATGACAACGCGCATCCGGTCCCGCAAGAGCACCAATGTCTCCTTGCGGGCGATGGCTAGAGTACGGTATAACCGATTCAAGTCAAGCATGGCAAACCAGTCCAGACAAAGCATCAACCATAATCGACGACCGACCGCCGACGGCCGACCGCCGACATTTCGCAACGGCGGTCGGCGGTCCGCAGTCGGCGGTCTCTATCCCACCCGCTTTTGGAAACGCAGGGCACTGACGACCAGAGTGACCAGGCCCATCGCCGCCAGCATGGCCGTCTGCGACCAGAGGGCTTCCAACCCCACGCCCTTGACCACGATGCCCCGCACGATGACCAAAAAGTGGGTCAGGGGCAGAAACCGGGCAAAGGTCTGGGCCGGGCCGGGCATGGACTCCAGCGGGAACATGAATCCGCTCAGTAGGATCGTGGGCAGGATGATAGCCCCCATGAGTTGCTGCGCCTGGTCTTGCGTCTGGGCCACGGTGGAGATGAACAGGCCAATGCCCAAAGAGAAGATCAGGAACACCACACTCAGGGTATAGAGCAATAGCGCGCTGCCGTTCATGGGCATCCCAAAGACCAGGATCGCTACCAGCAAGGCCAGGGTCACGTCCGCCAGGGAGATGACCACAAAGGGCAGCATCTTGCCCAACATCAGTTCTATGGACCGCAGGGGGGTCACCATAAGCTGTTCCATGGTCCCCTGCTCCCGTTCCCGGACGATGGAGAGGGCCACCAGGGCCAGGCTGATCCATTGGAGCACGGTGCCCACCAGGCCCGGCACGCGCAGGATGGTCACGCTCAGGTCCGGGTTATACAGGATGCGCGGTCGAAAATCTATGGGCAGGGCGAAGGAAAAGCCCTTGAGTGACCCGGCGATCAGGGCCGTCGAGTGCTCGTTGGCGATGAGACTGGCATAGCTCAGGGCCGGCAGGGCCACGGCCGGGTCCGCGCCATCCACAAAGAACTGGACCGGGGTCTTCTGGCCGGCCTGGATGGACGGCGCATAGTGCGGCGGGATGATGAGGGCCGCCTTGACCTGCCCGGCATCCAGGAGCCGGCGCACCTGGTCATAGCTCGCGGCGTACTCGGATACGACAAAGTAGCCGGAGGCACTGAAGGCATTGATCAGGGCGCGGCTCTCCGGGCTGCGGCTCTGGTCATAGACGGCCGTCGCCAGGTTCTTGACGTCGGTGTTCAACGCATAGCCCAGCAGCGTCAGCGAGATGATGGGCTGGACAAAGATCATGGCCAGGGTGCGCCGGTCGCGCCGGGCCTGGATGAACTCCTTGCGCATCAGCGGCCAGACCCGCCACAGGGCGATCCTTTTTAGCAGGTTGGTGAGTTGGGACATCGGCAGGTTGGCAGGTTGGTACTTGACCAATCTACCAATGACCGGGTTTACCGGCCCCTCGGCGGCTGGATGTTGATGGCGGCCCCCACGTCGTAGGTATCGTAGACCACGTTCAGCGCGCCGGTGCCAGACAGGCCGCCGCCGGTGAAGGTGGCCGTGCCGTTCAGGGTGTAGCGCACCACGTAGCCGCCCTGCACCGCCGTATACAGCTCGCCGGTGCCGCTGACCGTGCCGTCTTCGATGGGCACGTTCTGGATGTTGTACCGGTAGTGGTGACAGAGGATGCCGTTGATGGTTTCATCCGGCCCGGCCTTCTGGACCCCAGGGATGTAGGGGATGAACTTGCTGGCCGGGTAGATCTGCTCCTCGAACAGCGCGATGGCGCCGCTCTCCGGCACCAGGACCCAGGGCTGGTTGCCGATCTTGACCCAGAGTTGCTCGCCGATCCAGATGGCCTCGGCCTTGTTGCTGGGTAGATACTGCACGCCGGCCCCCTCCGCGCTGACGGTGGCATGGATGGCCTGCTGGGTAGTGTTCACGTCGGCCTGGTAGTGATAGGTGCCGGTGGCGCCGGTCGAGGCTTCCTTGAAACTGACGGTCATGCGCTGGCGGAAGGTGCCCAGCGTGTTCAGGGCTTCACCGGTGGGGTTCATCGCGCCGGCCGAGACCGCTGGACCGGTATCCGGCGCAGCGGTGGGAGGCACCGGGCTGGCCGGGGCCGTGGTGGGTGCTGGCGTGGGCTGGGGCGGCTGCCCGGTCGCGGTCGTAGCCGGCGTGGGCTGGGGCGGCTGCCCGGTCGCGGTCGCAGCCGGCGTGGGCTGGACCGGCTGGGAAGTGGGACTGGGTGCGATAGATACCGGTGAGCCGATCAGCGTCGGCCCCTCGATAGTGATGGTGCAGGCCAGGGTGCTCATCGTTGCCAGCAGGATGATGACCAGGGTGCGGTAGGTCTTCATGTGCTCCTCCTCAGATTTGGTATTGGTTTTGGCGTTAACACGTCATTCGTCATACGTCAAACGTCATTCGTCATGCGTCACGTTTTACGTTTCACGTTTCACGTTTTACGTTTCACGTTTCACAACCCCATGCAAGAACACGTCCGCCAGGATGGGCGCCAACTCATCGTAGTCAAAGGGTAGCTCTTCCTTCATGCTGAAAACCTCCTGCCCCAGGATAAAGATCAGAGCCATGCCCAATAGAATCCGACTGAGGACCAGGGGATTCAGGTCCCGAAAGATGCCTTGCCCTATCCGGCGTTCCACGTATATCTGGAAGATGGGAAATACCTGCTCGTTCAGGCTGCGAAAGACGGTGCGGCGCAGGTCCGGGCTGACCGCCTGCATGGCGGCAAAATAGAAGCGCAGGTGATCGGCATAATGCTCCCCCAGGGCAAAGCCGGCCCGCAGGATGCCGGAGAGGAGGGCCTGATCATCAATATCCTGGTCGGCCAGATCGATCTCCGTGCCCAGGGCGACGGTGAACATCATCAGGGGCAGCCGGATCAGCACCTCGCGCAACAGGTCATCCTTGTCCCTGAAATAGAGATAAACGGTGCCGTCGGCCACGCCAGCCTGTTGGGCTATGTCACGGATCGAGGTATCGTGGAGACCCTTTTTGACCAGGATGGCGATGGCGGCTTCCAGGATCTGCTCGCGGCGTTCCATGAGCCGCTGGCTTTTCGCCGGGTCGTTCCCCTCTGGGGCTAACTGCTGGATGAGCACCTGGGCCAGCCGCTCGGCCTCGACCGGGGAGGGCATGGTCACTGCCTCCACGTCCTCCACGCGGGAGAGCAGGGGGGTAAGGCCGGGCGGCCGGTCCCGGCGGGAGGTAGCCAGGGCGGTGACGGCCGCACGCAGGCCGGCGGCATGACCCACGTAGAGGACTTTGCCGGCCCGGTCCTTGAGCATGTAGACGCCGGGACCGTCTGGCAGGGTGGCAACGCGTTCAAAAAGAGCATCCATGTCATTCTCCGGTTAGATGAATGAATATATATCCTTCTTACTGAATGATTGTACAGACATTATACTGAATAACCGTTCATTTGTCAAGGGCCTGGAGTGCGAGTAAATGTGGGGCATATCCATCATCAGTAGATGGAAAAGGTTGCTCAAAGCGGCGACCACGTCTGCGACCTGGCAGGCCGCAGGGAATGTGACCCGCCGCCTCGCGCCCGGCGGTCTCCCAGTCAGGCCCCCGGCCCAGGCCGGACTGGGTGGGCCTGGCAGACCGCCGAGGAGCACAAGAAAGCCTTTCTGGGGTTCTTGCGGCGGCTTCGCTGCCGCAAAAACCCATACCAGGCCTTATTTCCCCTCCCCGAAGGGACAAAGTGGGAGCGAGGCAGTGCCCTCATGCGTTTAATTACGCCCGGATGTCAAATCATCGGGTTGACGAAGTGAGCGTTTGGGGGTATACTCAAAGCAAAGCTGCGAGGGCAGGCCCAATAGATCGGCGGGATGATGTCCAGACTACCTACGGTCGCTGCCGCGAGCCAGGCCAGGGAGCTAACCGAACTGATAAGGAGGCTGATAATGACGGACAAGATCCAGATCGGCGGTATCATCCGCAACGCGAACCTATCATTGCTCGGAGTCATCGGACTGCCTGACCGCCCCGGTTCAGCCCGGCTGGTCATGAACGCCATGGGGCGCCGAGGCATCAATGTGGAGTTCATCGCCCAGGGCATCGGCGAGCAAGACCGGGCCAATCTCACCTTCTGCGTAAGCAAGGACAATTTCAAGGATGCCCTGGATGCCCTGCGTCAGGATGTGGCTGCGGAGGTGGAGGCCATCGTATTCATCGAGAACGTGGCCAGTGTGGCTATCTTTGGCCCCGACTTTCGCCAGCGCCCGGCCGTCGCCGCGAGCCTGTTCGAGGCCCTGGCCCAGGCTGACATCAACATCCGGGCCATCAGCACGTCCATCTCTACCGTAAGCTGTATCATAGATAATGACCGGCTGGAAGACGCCCTGGTTGCCGTGCACCAGTCGTTTGAACTGCCATAGGCCGGGATTAGCTGGAGTGGAGCGTGTATGAGGGAAGTGGTCAAACCCATCAAGCTCGTGGTCACCGGCGCGTTCAATACCGGCAAGACCCAGTTCATCAAGACTATCAGCGAGATCGAACCGGTGACCACTGAGGCCCGGTTGCGGTCATCAGGTGAACGCCTGGCCAAAAAACACACCACGGTAGCCCTGGATTTCGGCCTGGTCAGGGTAGACGGCACGCCGGTGCGTCTGTTTGGCACGCCCGGCCAGACCCGGTTCGATTTCATGTGGGAGGCCCTGGCGGTAGGCATGGATGGGTACGTTGTCCTGGTAGATGGCTCCCAACCCCAGGCTGTGGCCGAGACCCGGCCGGTCTTGCAAGCGTTTCGGCGGCGGCGCCGGCCTTATGTGGTGGTGATCACCAAGACCGATCAGCCATCCCCGCACCCGGTGGACGAGTTGATCGCCGGGTTGAACCTGCCCCCAGGCGTGCCGGTGTTGACCTGCGATGCCCGCAGCAAGAGCAGTGTGCTGGCTACGCTGCGCGAAACCCTGCGCTACCTGCGCGATGCGCGTGGCTGAAGGGGCAACCCTATGATCAGGCGGCCAGAAGCGCGGCCAGAGACAGAGACGACCGAACTGGCCCTGGTCCCCTGGGCCTGGGAGGCCCTGAAGCGCCGGTGGGAGCAGCTAACCCATTTGTACCGGCGCTGGCAACAGGTGGGGTTGCACAGCCGGTCGCCGCTCTTGCCCATCCTGACCCGCTATGCCGCCCATGTGCTGGTGGTGTTGTTGGCCGGGGCCGTAGCTCTGAGCAGCTCGTTCTACATCCCGGCCCCCGGGCGAGCCGCGACCGGCGCGCCGGATGAGGACCCGGCGGTGGTTTTTGGCGCAGGAGCCGGCTCTGCCCCCAGCGGGTTCATGGTGCCGAGCATCCAGCCTTACACCATCATCCCCAAGCGACCGCGCCGGGGGATCATCACCTATGTGGTCCAGGCCGGCGATTCCGTCTCCAGCATCGCCGAAAAGTTCGAGATCACCCCAGAGACCATCGTCTGGGCCAACGGCAGCCTGGAGAAAACCCCCGATCTGCTGGTCATCGGCCAGGAATTGACCATCCTGCCGGTCTCCGGCGTCTACCACACCGTGCAGGGCGGCGAGACGTTGGAATCCATCGCCAAGACCTACAAGGTGGAGCCGCGCACGATCCTGGAATGCCCCTACAATAACCTGGCCGAGCCGGTCAGGCTCCAGGCGGGCCAGAGACTCATCGTGCCCGGCGGCACCAAACCCTACACGCCCCGCGCCGTCTATGTCTACGATGGCCCCATCCCGGCCGATGCCAAGACCGGCACCGGGTCCTTCGGCTGGCCCACCACCGGCTGGATCTCGCAGCGCTACTGGTCCGGCCATCAGGCGGTGGACATCGCCGGGTACAAGGGGACGCCGATCAAGGCCGCCGATTCCGGGTTCGTCATCAAGGCCGGCTGGAGCGATGTCGGGTATGGCAATCACATCATCATTGACCATCGCAACGGCTTCAAGACGCTCTATGCCCACCTGGAATCTTATGTGGTGAATGTGGGCGACTCGGTCAAAAAAGGCCAGGTCATCGGCTTCATGGGCAACACCGGCAAGTCCACCGGGCCCCACCTGCATCTGGAGATCATCAAGGACGGCGTGCGGCGCAACCCCCTGGCCTACTTGCCCTAGTGAAAAGCCCACCCTGGCGGCGGGAGACGCCGCCAGCCAGCAGGAACAGGATGTTGACGAGACAGAGGGTGGCAGAGTTCTGGAGAACGCACGCGGGCCAAACCTGGCAGCGGGTGCAACGGGTGTGGACTCGCTGGCGAGGACTGACCGGCGAGGATTGGCTACCCGTGGCGACACGTTACGGGGCACACCTGCTGGTCATCACCCTGGCCCTGAGTGTGGCCGGGGCCGGGTTGCCGGCCTGGACGGCCGGCGGCTGGACGACAGTCGGTATGACCCGGGACGAGAAAAACGGCGGGGCTGAGCCGGTCGTCTTCCCGCAGCGACCCGGCGAGGCTCCTACCTTCATGGTGCCGTTGACTCTGCCCAACACCATCATCCCCAAGCGCAGCCGGCGCGGCATCGTCACCTACGTGGTGCAGCCGGGCGACGTGATCCACTCCATCGCCCACAAGTTCGAGGTCTCGGTGGGGACCCTCATGTGGGCCAACCCCGAGCTGGAGATGAACCCCGACCTCCTGATCATCGGCCAGGAATTGCTCATCCTGCCCGTCAACGGGGTGCTGCACACGATCAAGCAGGGAGATACCATCGCGGCTATCGCCCAAAAGTATGGCGTGGAACCTCAGGCGATCTGGGACTGCGAGTTCAATGACCAGCAGGTGTTAGAGACCCTGCCGGCCGGCCAGAAGATCATCGTGCCCGGCGGCAAAAAGCCCTATGTACCCCGGCCGGTCTACGTGTATAGCGGCCCGGTGCCCAAGGATGCCAAACGGGGCACCGGCGTGTTTGGCTGGCCCACGTCTGGCGTGATCACCCAGGGCTATTGGACGGTAGAAGGCGGTTACGGCCACCCGGCCATAGACATCGCCAATCCCGGTATGCCCTGGATTCGGGCGGCGGATTCCGGCTTTGTGATCAAGGTGGCGCGGAACACCGGGGACACCGGCTATGGCAACTATGTCATGGTGGACCACCGCAATGGGTTCGTGACCCTTTACGCGCACCTGGATACCATCCTGGTGAACGTGGGGGATTCCGTGGGCAAGGGGGCGATCTTGGGCCGCATGGGGAACACCGGCAAGGTGCGCGGCATCACCGGCATCCACCTGCACTTTGAGATCATCAAGAACGGGGTGCGGGTGAATCCCATGCTGTACCTGCGGTAGCCCTGCTGTCAGAAACGCTTGGTGTGAATTATTGAACTTTGGTCGCACACCACAAGGAGTAGAGGCTTTAGCCGGTTGTGCCCACAAGATACGCCCCGCCTGAAAGCTCGACTCCAGAATTGTCCCAAATCCAGTGAATTAGTGACCGGGGTCGCGCCTGGGCCTGGCGGCCGGGCGTCCCACCGCTACGTGGGGGACGCTCAAACCGACCGCCGCGAAGCGGGCGGCTGGCGGTTTACGCCCCGCAGGTGCGGTTTCAACCGCCACATCTCTGTGCTCCGTGCTTGCCAGAACACCTGGCCGGTGGTACAATTGTGCGCCGATGAGGGCTGGTGTCCCGTCGCCAGCCCTTTTGCGTGGAGGTGTGGTGAACACGCCATGGATCGCAGCCAACCGGCGGGGGATGGTTGTGGCAGCCGCCCTGGTCGCCATCCTGGTCCTGGCCCTGGCCCTGCGCCTGTATGGCCTGGAATGGGACGCGCGCGGGCTGTTTCACCCGGACGAACGCCAGGTGCTCGCGGTGGTGGACCGGCTGGCACTGCCCACATGGTCCCTGCTATTGACCCCGGCCAGTCCCCTTAATCCCGGCTTTTTTGCCTACGGCTCGCTTCCGCTGTACCTGCTCAAGGCCGTGAGCGCGGCCCTGGCCCTTTTAGGCGGTGATTGGGCTGACCCAGACCAGCTGTGTCTCATCGGCCGGGGGCTGGTGGCCGTGAGCGATACCGGCACCGTGCTGCTGGTGTTTCTGCTGGGTCGCCGGTTGCACGGTTCAGCGACGGGCCTGCTGGCGGCCCTGTTCCTGGCCCTGACCGTGCTGCACGTGCAGGCCGCGCATTTTTACACGGTGGATCCGATCCTGACCTTCCTGGTTGTACTCACCGTGCTGTTGGCCGGGCCGGTGGCGGAGCGGGGAGAGCGGCGGTGGGGGATCATGGCTGGCGGCACCTGGGGGCTGGCCCTGGCCACCAAGGTCAACGCGGTGTTGCTGGTGGTGCCGCTGGCCGGGGCCTGGGTGCTGGGCACACTACGACTGCGGCAGGGCCTCATCGGCCTGATGCTCACCGCTGGCGTGGCCCTGGGCGTCTTTCTGGCGACAGAGCCTTACGCCCTCATTGATGCCCCGACCTTTGTGCAGCAGACGCTGAACGAGATCGCCGTAGGCCGGGGAACAGTGATCTTCCCTTACACGGTGCAATACCAGGGCACGATCCCCTGGCTCTATTTCATCTGGCAGACAGCCTGGTGGGGCCTGGGTCTGCCGCTGGGCCTGGTGGCCTGGGGTGGGTTGGTTGGCCTGGCGATGCGGGCCTGGCGGGGGCATCGGGCTGCTATGGTGCTGTGGACCTGGGTGCTGGTCTATTTCGCCATTATGGGCGCTTCGTTCGCCAAGCCGGTGCGCTATATGTTGCCGCTGACGCCATTCCTGTGTCTGGCCGGGGCGAGCCTGCTGGTAAAGCCCCCAGCCCAACTCCTGGCGCCCCCAAACCAGGTCGCCGGTCTCATCTCTCGTCTGGTCACTGCGATCATCATTGGGCTGACTGCGCTCTACGCGCTGGCGTTTGTCGCCGGCGTTTATGGCCGCGAGCATCCCTGGCTCACGGTTTCGGCCTGGGTCTACCGCCATGTGCCGGCCGGGGCCACCATCGCCGTGGAGACCTGGGAGCATGGCCTGCCGGTGGAGATGACCATAGACGGCCAACACCACCTGCCGGGCGAGTACACGATCTACGAGCTAGACCTGCACGGCGCACAGGATGAGACTGCCCGCGCGCAACTGGCAGAGACCCTGGCCGCGTGCGATGTGATGATCCTGGCGAGCCGGCGCGGCTATCTGCCGCTGACCCGCCAGGCGACTGCCTACCCCCTGGCGGCGCGGTTCTATACCCGCCTGTTCCACGGCGACCTGGGGTTCGAGCTGGCGACCTGGGCGCGCACCGGCCCGGCTCTGGGCGACCTGCTCCTGGCCGATGACCCGGTGGCGGCAGCCGGATTGCCCCCCCTGCCCAGCCTGGCCCGGCCCGGCGAGGGTGTACTACAGTTGCCCCTGGCTGACGAGAGCCTGGTAGTCTATGATCATCCCCTGCCCCTGGTCTTTCGCCGGGTTCGGCCCCTGTCGCTGGCGCAACTAGACCGGCTCCTGCAATCTTCGGACGCAGCCGGCCGCTGATTTTGCTCTCTCGTAGTAACTATCTACCCTCCCGCAGGTTTGGGCGCAATGACCAGACCAGACGCCGCAGGCGCGCCCAGGTCCGGCTGCATCGGTTGCCAGCCCCTTTCTAACCTGCGGGAGGGTTCAGGGTACTGCATGGCAACGACGACGCAGCCCGACCTCTGGCGCGCCCACGCGGAGCGTGGGCGCGAGCCAAAACTGACTGCACTATTGGAGTGAAAACGCTTGAAACACGTCCGCCGATATTGGCAATTCTGGCTGGGCCTGGGTATCAGCCTGGTGCTGGTAGTGCTGTTGGTGCTCAACGTAGACGTGGCTGAGGTCTGGGAGGCCGTGCGCCAGGCGAACGGGTGGTATCTGGCCCCGGCAGTCCTGGTCGTCCTGGTATCCCAGGTAGCCCGGGCCTATCGCTGGCGATTGTTGCTCTACCCCCGACGGGGTCTGCGGATGGGCCGCCTCTTTAATATCATGAGCATCGGTTATCTGCTGAACAACTTGCTGCCGGGTCGGGCTGGCGACCTGGCCCGGCCCATCCTCCTGGGTTATGCTGAGGGCACGAACGTGGCCGGCGGCCTATCCGCCATCCTGGTGGAGCGGCTGCTGGATACCATGACCATCGTGGTGTTGTTATTCGGCTTGCTGCCCCTGGTCCCGTTGCCAACCGACTTGCGTTATGGTGGGATCGGTGTGGCCCTGGCCCTCCTCGCCCTGACGGTGGTCCTGGTATTGTTGTCGTTCCAACGGGAGCGGGGTCGGTGGCTACTGAGTGGGCTGGCCCGGCGGATACGGTGGTTCAATCACCCCCTTGTCTCGAACTCTTATGATGCTGTCGTGGACAGCCTGGCTGTGCTGCGGGCGCCGTGGCCGGGGCTGGGGTTGCTGGCCTGGACGGCCGTCATCTGGGCTTTGGCGATACTGCAAGATTACCTGGTCATCATGGCCTTTGAGCCACGCCTGTCGTTGGTGGCGGCCGCCGTAGCCTTGTGCGTCACCGGGCTGGGGATGCTTGTCCCGGCCCCCAGCGGGATCGGCACATTCCACTGGGCGGCTATCCTGGCCCTGAGCCTCTTTGGTGTGAGCTACAACCGGGCTTTGACCATAGCCGTGGTAATGCACCTCTATTCCTTTGGCCTGACCAGCGTGATCGGTCTGGTCTGCATGTGGGCGGAAAGCCTGAGCTATGCCGAGATCACCCGGCGGATTCGGCCGGGGTCGAATATGACGAGAACGGAGGGATAATGGATCGCCAACACTATCTGGTGACCGGGGGCGCCGGCTTTATCGGCACGAACCTGGTGGAACGCCTGCTGAGGCAGGGGCATGAGGTCACTATTTATGACAACCTGTCGCGCCGGGGGGCGCAGATCAATGCCGCCTGGCTCCGCGAACGTCACCCGACGCTACGCTGGCTGGTGGCCGACGTGCGCGACTTTGAATCGCTCCAACGGGCCGCCAGCCAGGCCGACGTGATCGTGCATCTGGCCTCGCAGGTAGCGGTGACCACCTCGGTTACGAACCCCAGGGAGGATTTTGAGATCAACGCCCTGGGCACGTTCAATGTGGTGGAAGCTGCCCGCCACTCGCCCCGTCAGCCCATCGTGCTCTATGCCTCCACGAACAAGGTCTATGGGGGGATGGAGGACGTGGTCATCGTGGAGGAACCCACCCGGTATGCTTACCGCGACCTGCCCTATGGTGTCCCGGAAACCTATCCGCTGGACTTCCACTCGCCCTATGGAGTGTCCAAAGGCACCGGTGACCAGTACGTGCATGACTATGCCCGCATCTATGGCCTGCGCACGGTGGTCTTTCGCCAGTCGGCCATCTATGGGCCTCGCCAGTTCGGGGAAGAGGACCAGGGCTGGGCCGCCTGGTTCGTCATCGCTGCCGTAACCGGCCGGCCCATCACCATCTATGGCGATGGCAAGCAGGTGCGCGATATGCTCTACGTGGACGATCTGCTGGAGGCTTACGAGGCAGCGGTGGCCCGGATTGATCAGGTGGCCGGGCGTATCTACAACATCGGCGGGGGGCCGGCCGTGGAGCGCACGATCTCGGTGTGGGCCGAGTTCGCGCCGTTGCTGGAAAAATACCTGGGCCGGGCCATCCCGGTGCGTTACGGAGACTGGCGGCCGGGAGACCAGAAGGTGTGCATCATGGACATTCGCAAGGCAGAGCGGGAACTGGGCTGGCAGCCCCGGGTGAGCTTTGCCGAGGGGCTGCGACGGCTGGTGGACTGGGTCCAGGCTAACCGGGCACTGTTTGGCTGACCGGGGATATGCGCTTGACGAATCGTCTTTTATTTGTTATTATTGGCCCGACGCGGAGGCGTGGTGTAGCGGCCTAACATACCGGCCTGTCAAGCCGGAGATCGCGGGTTCGAATCCCGTCGCTTCCGCCATCCACTGCTACCTTGATGCCGACTGGCTGCCGCTAGTCGGTTTTGTTTTAGAGGTGACTACACCGCCAACAAGTTTTGCCTCGTGCCCACGCTCCGCGTGGGCACGCCGCCGAAATCCGCCAGGCAGGGTCGTGTCATTTTGCTAACCGGCAAAACGCGCGCTCAGGAGTGCCCTGATGAAAAAGCCCCTGCTCCTACTGGTTTGCCTGTTGCTCGGTCATCTTCTCGCCAGCCCGGCCACCACGATGCCAGCCCCGGCCCGCGCCGGCCCCCTCTCGCCCCGCTTCACCCACCTCACCACGGACCACGGCCTGGCCCATAACATCGTCTGGGGCATCGCCCAGGATCGGCAGGGCTTCCTGTGGTTCGGGACCCAGGACGGCCTGAGCCGCTACGATGGCTATGCCTGCACCGTCTACCGGCACCGCCGTTCCGACCCGGCCTCGCTGGTGAACAACATTGTCCAGGTCCTGGTCGTGGACGCCGCCGGCACGCTGTGGGTGGGCACGGCCGGCGGCCTGGACAGCTACACCGGCGTCGCCGGACGTTTCATCCACCACGCCGCCATCCCCACCGAATCCATCAGCGCCCTCTATGCCGACGCCGCTGGCGCGCTCTGGGTCGGCACCGCCGGCGCCGGCCTGTTCCGCTATGACCCGGCCACCGGCCAGGCCACGTCCTATCAGCCTGACCCGGCCGATCCGTACAGCCTGAGCCACAACTGGGTGACCGCGCTCTACCAGGACCGCGCCGGCACGCTCTGGGTGGGCACAGCCTACGGCGGCCTGAACGCCCTGGACCGCGCCACCGGCCGCTTCACCCGCTACCAGCACGACCCGGCCCGGCCGGACAGCCCGAGCGCGGGCCAGGTGCTGGCCCTCTACGAAGACCGCGCCGGCACCCTGTGGGTCGGCATCGGCAGCCTCACCGAGGCCCAGGCCGGCGGCCTGTGCGCCTTCGACCGGGCCACCGGCCGTTTCACCGCCTATCGCCACGACCCGGCCGACCGTCACAGCCTGAGCCATAACTGCGTCCAGGCCATCCACGAGGACCAGACGGGCCGGCTCTGGGTGGGCACCGCGGACGGCCTGAACGTCCTGGAGGACCGGGCCACCGGTCGCTTCACCCGCTACAACCCCGATCCCCTGGACCCCTATAGCCTGAGTGCGGCCTCCATCACCGCCATCTACGAGGACCGCACCGGCGCGCTGTGGGTGGCGACCCAGGGCGGCGGCGTCAACCAATACGCCCGGGCCAAAGACAGGTTCCCACGCTACCAGCATGACCCCCGCGAGCCGAACAGCCTGGGCGCCCCCAAGGTCGGCGCGCTCTGCGCCGGCCCGGGCCATACCCTGTGGATCGGCCTCCACCAGGGCGGGTTGGACCGGCTTGTCCTGAGCGAAGTCGAAGGGCTGGACCGGGCCACCGGCCAGTTCACCCACTACACCCACGATCCCCAAAACCCCCATAGCCTGGGCCACAACCACGTCACCGCCCTCTGCGTGGACCACGAAGGCCGGGTGTGGGTGGGGCATAGCCGGGGCCTGGATCGGCTGGACCCGGCCAGCGGGCGATTCACCCACTACGTCCACGACCCCCAAGACCCCCACAGCATCAGCCCGGGCGGCGTCAAGGTCATCGTCGCCGACCAGGTCGGGCAGGCCCTCTGGATCGCCACGGAAGACCCCGGCGCGCTCAATCGCCTGGATCTGACCACCGGCGTCTTTACCCGGTACGAACACGACCCGACCAACCCGCACAGCCTGCCCCATACCTACGGGATTCGGGCCATCTGTGAGGACCGGGCCGGCGGCCCTTCGACCGGCTCAGGGCAGGCTCTATGGTTGGGCACGTACAATGGCCTGGTGCATTTTGACCTTCAGACCGGGACTTTCACCGTGTATCGGTCCGATCCCGCCGATCCGCACAGCCTGAGCCACGATTTTGTTTGGAGCATCTACCAGGACCAGGCCGGCGTCCTCTGGGTTGGGACCCAGGCCGGGCTGAATCGCCTTGACCGGGCCACCGGCCAGTTCACCGTCTACACCGTGGAGGACGGCCTGCCCAACGACGCGGTGGTCGCCGTCCTCGGCGATGCGCAAGGCCGCCTGTGGCTGGCGACCATCGGCGGCGGCATCTCCCGCTTCGACCCGCGCACCGGCGCGTTCCGCAACTATGATATGAGCGACGGCCTGCAAAGCAACCAGTTCATCATCGGGGCCTACGGTCAGAGCCAGGACGGGGAGATCCTGCTGGGCGGCCCCCATGGCTTCAACGCCTTCTTCCCGGCGCAGATCCAGGATAACCCCCACGTCCCGCCGGTCGTCCTGACCGCGTTCCGCCGGTTTGACCAGGTGGTGACCTTTGACACGCCCCTGGCCGACGTGCGCGAGATCACGCTGTCGTACCAGGACAACTTTTTCGCCTTCGAGTTCGCCGCCCTGGATTATACCGATCCGACCAAGAACCAATATGCCTATCAGTTGGACGGGTTTGACCCAGACTGGGTCTATTGTGGCCCGCGGCGCTACGCCGCCTACACCAACGTCCCGCCGGGGACCTACACCTTCCGCGTCAAGGGCAGCAACAACGACGGCGTCTGGAACCAGGCGGGACTGGCGATACGGGTGGTCATCACGCCGCCGTTCTGGGAGACGGCGTGGTTCCGGCTCCTGGTCGTGGCGGCCCTGGTCCTCATCGGCGCCGGGGTCTACACGGCGCGGGCCAGGAACATCGCCGCCTTGCGCGAGCGTGAGGAGCGGTTCCGCGCCCTGTTCGAGAACGCGCCCCTGGGCGTCCTGGAAGTAGACCTGACGGCCGAGCCGCCGCGCATCCGGCGCGCCAACCGGCAGGCCGAACGCATCTATGGTCGGCCGGCCGCTGATCTCGCCTCCCTGCCGCTGGACGATCTCCCGGCCGACGCGCCTGCGGACCGGGAGCGACTCTGGCGTAGCCTGGCCGACGGCGCGCCCCTCACCCTGGAAACGACCCACCGGCGGCGCGACGGGAGCGAGTTCCCGGCGCGGCTCAGCGTGGCGCCGTTGCCCGGCCGGGGCCGGGCGGCCATCATCCTGGTGGAAGACATCACCGCCGAACGGGCCTGGCGCTCCGAAGAAGAGGCCATCGCCGAGGAGCGCCGCCGCATCGCCCGCGAGATCCACGACGGCCTGGCCCAAGACCTGGCCTCGCTGCGCCTGAGGGCGCGCCTGTGGCATCAACTGGTGGACGAAGCCCCCCAACAGATGCACGCAGAGATCGAGGCCCTGCGCGACCTGTTGCGCCAGAACATCCGCGAGGCACGGCGGGCCATCCTGGCCCTGCGCCCGGCCGCCCTGGACGAGCTGGGTTTTTATCCGGCCCTCCGCCAGTTCGTCGAGGAGTTCGGGGAACAGAGCCAGGTCTACGTGGACCTGCGCATCGTCGGGCCGCCGGAACGCCTGCCGGCCCACTTGGAGCCGGTGCTCTTTCGCATCATCCAGGAGGCGTTACACAACGTGGGCCAACACGCCCAGGCCCAAACGGTCTGGATCGAGCTGCGCCTGGACGAGGCCGAGATAGACCTGACGATCCGGGACGATGGGGTGGGGTTCGACCCGGCCGGCCTGGAAGAAAAAGTCCGGCGCGGCCATCTGGGGCTGCAACAGATGCGCGAGCGCGTGGCCCGGCTCAAGGGCACGTTCTCACTGCACAGCGCGCCGGGGCAGGGGACTGAAATCCGCGTTGGATTAAACCACAAAGGACACAAAGGACACGAAGGATAAAGGACACGAAGGATATAAGGACATGAAGGACACAAAGAATAGGGCTTATGGGAGGGTAAAATGGCAAAACACGAACCTATACCGGCAGAAGTAGAACATTGGGGAAAATCGCTACTGGACGCGGCCTTTGAGGTGCACACGATTCTGGGAGCCGGCTTCCTGGAGCGCGTCTATGAGGAGGCTCTATGCTATGAACTCATGTTGCGGCGTGCGCCGTTTGAGCGGCAGAAGGAGATCGTGGTACCTTACAAGGACCATATGATTGAGGGACAGCGCCTGGACTTGTTGGTAGGTGGTCTGGTCATCGCCGAGATCAAGGCGGTGGATGAGATCCACCCGGTTCATCAGGCCCAGTTGATGTCCTATCTCAAGGCCACCGGCCTGAGATTGGGGTTTCTCATCAACTTCAACGTCCCCCACCTGAGAGAAGGCATCCGTCGCATCGTGCTTTAAAACCACAAAGGACACGAAGTACACAAAGGAACATATGATTCCTTCGTGTCCTTTGTGTCCTTCGTGCCCTTTGTGGTAGTAACCTTCGTGTCCTTCGTGCCCTTTGTGGTAGTAACCTTCGTGTCCTTCGTGCCCTTTGTGGTAGTAACCTTCGTGTCCTTCGTGTCCTTTGTGGTAGTAACCTTCGTGTCCTTCGTGCCCTTTGTGGTAGTAACCTTCGTGTCCTTCGTGTCCTTTGTGGTAGTAACCTTCGTGTCCTTCGTGTCCTTTGTGGTAGTAACCTTCGTGTCCTTCGTGCCCTTTGTGGTAGTAACCTTCGTGTCCTTCGTGTCCTTTGTGGTAGTAACCTTCGTGTCCTTCGTGCCCTTTGTGGTAGTAACCTTCGTGTCCTT
>Ga0209101_1000438_pt1 | contig 34275 bp, 29 predicted proteins | sample ConPoolayeCmetaG_FD_185481 | JGI IMG/M metagenome (GOLD analysis project Ga0209101, IMG submission 185481) | Hot spring microbial mat communities from California, USA to study Microbial Dark Matter (Phase II) - Cone Pool mat layer C metaG... ...
GGGGCGTCGGCGCAAGCCGACGTCCGGCACAGCGTGCCCGGAAAGGCTGATTTCCAATCAGCGCATAGCGGCAGGCCAATCAGGTAGGTAGCTCGACAATGTTAAATTCGAAGGTAATCGGCCCTCAAGCCCGCTTAAGCGAGCTGAAGAAGTGCCTCGGCGCCGTGGAGGGCGCTTTCAGCACCCTTTGGCTTTGAGCCGGAGGCTTTAGCCTCCGGTGAGGCCGGCAGGTGCGCGGAAATCTAACATTGTCGAGGTAATTACCACCAATACACGAATGAACGCGATTCGTGCATTCGTGTCCTATCCGTGGTTGGCCACCCCGCCTCGACAGGCAAAGATACCTCCGGATCAAAATTGACTCGGGCGGCATCCAGGTTGTCGGTGACGCGCGGTGACACTTGCTCTGTACGCGAACCTGTTATCAACCCATCCTTGTCACCTGTTCATAAAACGCTACATTCTCTTTGATCATCTCCCGGATCGGCAAGTGATACGGGCAGCGCGTTTCACATTCGCCGCATTCCAGGCATTCTCTGGCCCGCGTCACTGCCTGGGCAACCCAACCGTTGATAAATGTGCTCCGGGGAAAGCGTTTCCAAAAGCTGCGCAGGTTCATGATGGTCGAAATTTGAATTTTCTGCGGACAAGGCTGACAGTATTCACAGCGGTGGCAAAAGCGGGTGCCCAGCCCGGCACGGATCTGTGCCATCTCGGCACGTTCTGCGTCGCTCAATGTCAGGTCGCCCTCGACAATCGCCACAATCTCTTCGATCTCGCTCACTCTTTCGATGCCCGGATCGGGGACCACGTCGAACTGGAGCAGGTATTTGAAGGCCAGCCGGGCGTTTTCCAACATGCCGCCGCCCAGCGGTTTCATGGCAATAAATCCCACATCATGCGCCTGCGCCAGCGGGATCAGTTTGTCCAGCGGCTCGTGGGCAACAAAGTTAAAAGGAAACTGGATCGTTTCAAAATAGCCCGACGGCACTGCCTGGAGCGCAATGTCCATCGAGTGGCTGGTAATGCCGATATGCCGGATTTTTCCGGCCGCCAACGCCTCTTGTGCTGCTTCCATCGCCCCGCCAGGGGCGAGCACTTGAGCATAGGCCTCGGCCGTGCTGACGCCGTGAAATTGCCACAGATCAACATAATCTGTGCCCAAGGCCTGAAGGCTCTGGGCCAGGTGCTTGAGTGCCGTTTCGCGGTCGCGCGCGCCGGTCTTGGTGGCAATAACCAGCTTTTCGCGCGGCCAACCGGCGATCGCTTTGCCGATATACGTTTCGCTGGTTGTATAGGCATTGGCCGTGTCGATGAAATTGACCCCCAATTCCAGGCAGCGACGCACCACCGCCACCGCTTCTTCCTCACCCAAACGTTGAATGGGGATGCCGCCAAACCCTATGCGCGAGACCATCAATCCGCTTTTGCCCAAACGCACATAGTCCATTTCAATCTCCTCACCCTTGAACACCCCGATAAACCACTTCACCGCATCACAAGCCAAAGCCAGAAAAACTTGTTTGGCGTTTTCGGGAACTGAGGCTTCAGCCGGTCTTGTCTGGTGGCCAAAATCCGGCTAAAGCCTCACCCCCCTAATCAGATTCGCCACCGTTTCGTGTTACGGCTTGACGATCACCTTGAGTCCTTCACCACCGGCCGCCGTCTGAAAAGCCTCGGCAATCTGTTCCAGGGGAAAGACGTGGGTGATGATCTGGCTCGCGTCGATCACCTTGCGCCGCAATACCTCCAGGGCCAGCGCGTGAAAGGTGGGATGATACGAAAAGGCCCCGACAACGGTGATTTCGCCATAGTGAATGCGGTTGGCGTTCAAAGTGGCCATTGGATTGGCCTTGGGCAGCCCCCCGAACAAGATCACCCGACCGCCCTTGCGCACCACTTCGACCGCCTGCGTCTGCGTGGCAGCCACCGGGTTGGCGCAGATGACGATATCGGCGCCACGTCCTCCACTCATCCGGCGCACGACCGCTTCCAGGTCCTCGTTGAACGGATCCACCACCGCGTCCGGCCCAAACCGTTGGGCCACCGTACGGCGTAGCTCGTTCGGCTCCGAAATGACTACCATCGCACCACGTGCTTTGGCTACCACTGCATGCAGGCAGCCGATCGGCCCGGCCCCCATGATCAGTACCAGATCGGCCAGGCTGGTGTCGGCTTTGGCGTGTGCAGCCAATACCGAACTGCACGGCTCGGCCAGTGCACCCTCTTCAAAGGAAAGCCCTTCCGGCATTCGATGGACAATGCCGTTCCGCAACACTTCGCCGGGAATGACCATCTGCTCAGCAAAGCCGCCCGGAAATTCGGGCGAAATGCCCAGGTAACGCAAATCGTCGCACAGGTTATACTGCCCATGCGCACAGTAATAGCAACGTCCACAATGGATGTCGGGAGCGACCGCCAGACGATCGCCTACCTGATAATGGGACACCCGGCTTCCCACTGCCACCACCACGCCGGCAACCTCGTGCCCTTCAACCAGGCTTTCCACCCGGCTCTTTTCCTCGCCGAGCAAACTGCCGGCCCCGGCCGGCCCTTCTCGCCACCGCCGCAAATCAGAGCCGCACACGCCGCATGCTTGTACCTTGAGCACAAGCCCATCATCGGGAACTATCGGATCGGGTACCTCGCGCACCTCAAACTGCTGTGGACCGATCAAAAATGCTGATTTCATCCTCCTGCTCCATCTTGTTGAATTCTGGACTCTGACAAATCTACATTTTCCTGAGCCAGTTTGATCCCCACCGCACCGCCGGGATGTGTCTGTCCGAACTCGGCACGGGTATAGCCACGCAGTTTGAGCAAGACCACACACAAGGCATCACCCAGCAACGAGTTAAAGAGCGAGCTGCCGGTGGCGATCATGCCATAGGGATCGACATCAGGCGGCGCGCAAAAGGGGAGGATCACATCGCTGATTTGCCCCAATGTCGAGGCCGGCTGCTCGGTCAAGGCAATCAGGGTAGCGCCACGCGCCTTGGCGATGCGCGCCAGTCGGTTGATCTCGTCTGTCTCACCTCCTTTGGAGATGAGCACGAGCACATCCTGCGCCGTGACCGCGCCGCCCAGGCCATGTTGGGCGTCGCTGGGGTGAATATAAAGGGCCGGCGTGCCACAACAAGAAAGCAAATGCGCCAGCCGTGCCGCCACATGCCGCGATGTGCCACAGCCGGCAGTCAACACTTTGCCTGTGCAGGCCAACAGCCGCCGGGTTGCCTCGACAAAATGTGGTGCAATCGCCGGATCGCCCAATTGATCGATCAGCTTGAGCAAAGCATCAATCTCTTGTCGAACGGTCGCCTGCGCCAACGCAACAAGACCTTCAGGGGAAATGGATGACATCGACGATCCTTTCGGGTGAGGCAAGTCGGGGATAAAGGACAAAGGGATTATAACATGTCCCTTGCTTGTTGTCAAAAGAGTCTTCGTGCCCGTCTGGCCAACCGTGCATTTTGACAAAATGAGCATTTGGTGGTAAAAATTACTTAGAAACCGAATTATTCGGAATAAAAATATCTTCGCATGCCGGTCACCCGGCAGGAGAAATGCATGTCTGAACAAGATGATGCACTGTACATCGAAACGATTCACCGATTTCTCACCCTTTATCGCCACCTGCGCCAATATTCACGGCAAATGCAGGAAGAGGGATTGAGTGGACGCAAGATCGCCACGCTGCGCTACCTGTACAACGCCGGGCCGCAAACGGTCGGCCAATTGGCCGATTACCTGTACATCAGCAACAGCAGCACTTCTGAATTGATCGACCATCTGGAAACGATGGGCTATGTCACCCGCACCAGGTCGCCCAAAGATAACCGGGTAGTGATTGTTGCCCTGACCGAGGCCGGCCGGGCGCTGGCCCAAAAGCCCCCCACCGGTGGCGTGCCCCTGTTGCGCGAGCGACTCAAAACGCTTTCGGTCGAACAACTTGAATTGATCAATCGGGCGGTTGCTCAGCTCGCTGCCCTGTTGGAGGTCGTCGATGAAAACTAAACGTTCTATCTCCACCCCACCCCTTCATCAAGCCGGCAGCCTCAAAACGCTCTTGCGTTGTATGGGCTATCTGCGCCCTTATTGGTTGCATGTCGTCGGGGCCTATGCGACCATGCTGGTAAATAACGGCATAACGATGTGGATGCCTTTGATTATCCGCGATATGGTGGATGACGGCATTCGCGGTGGCAACACGTCGGCCATTCAATGGGGCGCACTCTATCTGTTCGGGTTGACCCTGCTGCGCGGTGTGTGCACCTTTTTCAACGGGCGTTGGAGCGAGATCGCTTCGCAGAGCGTGGCCTATGACCTGCGCAACGCTTTGCATGTCAAACTACAATCATTATCGTTCAGCTACCATGATCAGGCCGAAACCGGACAATTGCTGGCGCGGGCGATCAACGATGTCGACCGGGTGCGCTTTCTCACCGGACGGGCCGTTTTGCGGTTGATCGAGATGAGCACGTTGATCGTCGGCGTCGCCGCCTCAATGATCAACCTGAACACCCGTTTGGCCTTGATCACCCTGACCATTGTGCCCTTTTTGGCTTACGGTGCGTGGGATTTCGGTCGTCGTTTCCGCCCTTTGTCGAGAGAAATCCAGCAGCAAATGGCCGATCTGACCGCCCGGGTGGAGCAAAATCTGCGTGGGGCGCGGGTGGTCAAGGCTTTTGCGCAAGAACAGGCTGAAATCGAACGTTTTAACCGTGACAACATGCGCGTACTCCAAGCCAACCTGCAAGGAGCGCGCCTGCGGGCCATTTATCCGCCTTTGCTGGAGCTGTTTGCCGGCGCGGGCAGCATTCTGATCTTGATCGTCGGCGGGCAGATGGTGATCCGCGAAACATTGACCATTGGCGCGCTGGTGGCCTTTACCACTTATGTCGGCCAATTGCTCGGCCCGGTGCGGCGATTGGGTATGATCATTGCGGCGGTAGCCCAGGCGATCGCCTCCGGTGAGCGCATCTTTGAGATTTTAGACGCCCAATCCGAGGTACACGACCTGCCCGATGCCCAGCCGCTGCACGATGTCAAGGGGCATGTGCGCTTTAAGGATGTTTCCTTTGCCTATTTTGGACGGCACAAGGTGCTCGAGCACATCGACTTGGAAGCTCAGCCCGGTCAGGTGATCGCTCTGCTCGGTGCGACCGGCTCGGGCAAAAGTTCGATCATCAACCTCATCCCCCGCTTCTACGATCCCACCGAGGGGCAAATTTTGATCGATGGGCAACATATTCGCCATGTGACGCTCAATTCATTGCGCGAACAGATCGGTATTGTCTTGCAAGACACCGTTCTTTTTGCCACCACCGTGTACGAAAACATCGCCTTTGGCCGTCCGGATGCTACCGAGGAGGAGGTGATCGCTGCCGCCAAGGCTGCCTCGGCACACGATTTTATCATGGCCCTGCCACAAGGGTATCAGACCCAAGTCGGCGAACGCGGGGTGACCCTTTCCGGCGGCCAGAAACAGCGCATTGCGATCGCCCGCGCCATCCTCAAAAACCCACGCATTCTGATCCTCGACGACGCCACGTCGAGTGTGGACACCGAAACCGAGGCCCAAATCCAGGCCGCGCTGGCCAAACTGATGCAGCAGCGCACTTCATTTGTGATCGCCCAGCGGTTGAGCACCATCCGTCAGGCCGATCAGGTGTTGGTGCTCGACAAAGGGCGCATCGTCGCCCGTGCGGTGCGCACCCCCGAACGATCGGCGCACGAACAACTGCTCGAAACCAGCGAGCTGTACGCCGACATCTATTATCGGCAATTGCGGCCACAAGAGGAAATAACGGCCCCAATTCTGCGCAATAATAACGAGCGCGAGGGCGGGCGCGACGATGGACACGAGATGGCCGACGTCGGCCAGACGCGCCGTTCGGAATACGCAGCCTGACGCTGACAGACCTCGCCTGGCAGTGACGTTGAGGCTTGAAGCTGGACTCTGGCGTTCTTGCAACAAGATAGCGGGTAGAAAGGACAAGTATGATCAATCTCAGCAGCAGTGCAATGGCTCAAGGCCCGGCCGGCATTTTGCGCAGCATGGGCGAACATGAAAGCGCCGGTCGGATCAGCGGACGGGTGATCTGGCGGCTGCTGGCTTTTGTCAAACCCTATTGGCGACAAATGGTGTTGGGCGCTTTATGCATGCTGATCGCTGCCGGAGCCAACCTGCTGGCTCCCTATTTGACCAAAGTGGCCATCGACAGCAACATTGCCAACCGGGACGAACGAGGGTTGCTCCTCACCTGTCTCTGGCTGACCTTGACCCTGAGTGCCAACTATGTCTCATCGGCCGCACAACACTATATCCTGGCCTGGGTTGGGCAGCGGGTATTGACCACGCTGCGCGGACAGCTTTTTGAGCACCTGCAAGCCCTTTCGGTGCCCTATCACGACACACACATCATCGGGGTGACCATTTCGCGCGTGTTCAGCGACGTAGGGGTGATCAATGAGCTGCTCACCGAAGGGCTGATCGGCCTGCTCAGCGACGGCATTGTGTTGGTCGGCACCATTGTGGTGATGATGCAGATGGAGCCGCGCCTGGCCTTGCTCACTTTTAGTGTGCTTCCCTTGATGGTTTGGGCAACGGCATGGTTCAGCAAACACGCACGGGTGGCTTTTCGACAAACCCGGGAAAAGATCGCCGCCGTGATCGGCGATCTGGCCGAAAACATCAACGGCATGCGGGTGATCCAGGCTTTTGCCCAGGAAGCGACCACTCAGGAACATTTCGAGGCGATCAACCGCGCCAATCGCGATACCTATGTCAATGCTATGTCACTTTCGTTTCTCTTTTTGCCCATCGTCGACGTGTTGAGCGTGACCGCGACATGCATCGTGTTGTGGGTAGGCGGGCTGATGGTAGCCCGCGATACACTGACCATCGGCATTGTGGTCGCTTTTCTCACCTACGTGGGCCGTTTTTTCAACCCGATCCGCGATCTGAGCCAGCTCTATACCACTTTTCAGGCGGCCACAGCAGGCGGTGAACGGGTGCTCGAATTGCTCGACACCGCGCCGGCCGTCCAAGATCGGCCGGAGGCGGTCGAGCTGCCGCCGATCGAGGGGCGGATCGAATTTAACGATGTTTCATTTCAATATACATCTGAAAAAGAAGTGCTGCACCACGTCAGTTTGAAAATCGAGCCGGGCGAGACCATCGCCCTGGTCGGGCCAACCGGCGCAGGCAAGACGACCATCGCCAACCTGGCGGCGCGTTTTTACGAGGTCAGCGCCGGCGCGGTGACCGTCGATGGGTACGACCTGCGCCAGGTAACCCAAAACAGCCTGCATCGCCAGATGGGGCTGGTGCCACAAGACCCCTTCCTCTTTTCCGGCACCGTCGCCGATAACATCCGCTTTGGTCGCCCCGATGCCGATGATGAAGCCGTGTATGCCGCCGCCCGTCAGGCCAATGCCGATTCGTTTATCCGTAACCTGCCCGATGGCTATCAGACCAAAATTCTGGAGGGCGGCGCCAACCTCTCTGTCGGCCAGCGACAGCTCATTTGCATTGCCCGGGCGCTGCTGGTAGACCCGCGCCTGTTGATTATGGATGAAGCCACTTCCAGTGTCGACACGTTGACCGAGGCTTTGATCCAGGATGCGCTGAGCCGGCTATTGCACGGGCGCACGGCCATTGTCATTGCCCACCGTCTGAGCACGGTGCGCAATGCCGACCGCATTTATGTCATCGACGACGGACGCATCGTCGAGCAAGGCACGCATGAAGAACTGCTTGCTCTGAACGGCCTCTATCGTGATCTCTACGAACGCCAGTTCGTAGCCTGGGAACAAGGCTGAGCAGCATAGCACACGGATGAACACGGGTTGGACGAATGAACACGGATCAAAATCCGTGAACATCCGTCGCATCTGTGCCGATCCGTGGCCTATCTCAAAATCCGTGGCTTATCCAAAGAGAATATGACGATCGTCACCTTCAGACGGTATATTTTGCTCATAGATCGGTGACGGTTGGGACTGCTCAAAAAGGGCCACCTGGGGTAGAATAAGGGAAAGCCTGTTTTTGAGGAGAACCCTATGCAAGCAAAACGCAAACGAAACCGTCTGATTTCGATCATCGTCGTTGTCGTGCTGGTCATTGCCGCCATCTTGGGTGGCAGTTGGTTGATGCGCCAGCAGGTAGGTGCCCAAGACGCCGCGACAGAGGCCCAAGTCGTCACCGTTTCGGTTGGCAACCTGTCCAAAACTATCAGCGCCGGCGGTCACCTGGTGCCACAGCGACAGGCGCGCCTCGCACTGACCCGCGCCGGCACGGTCAAGGCCGTCTATGTGGCCGTCGGCGACAGCGTCCATGCCGGCGATGTGTTGCTTCAACTGGATGACGAAGCGCTGGTACGCAGTGTGCGCAACGCCGAGCAGGCATTGGCCATTCAAGAGGCCAACCTGGCCGAACTGCTCAGGCCGGCCTCAGCCGAAGAGATCGCCGCCGCGCAGGCCGCCGTAGACAGCGCACAGGCTCAGCTCGATGAACTGTTGGCCGGGCCGAGCGAGGCTCAGGTGGCTCAGGCCAAAGCAGCCCTGGTCAGCGCAGAGGCGGCCCTCCGCGCCGCTCAAATGCGCTATGCCACCGGCCAAGATCAGCTCACCATCGCCCGACAAAGCCTGGACAACGCCAAAACAGCCCTCGACGCGGCGCAGTTGCGCTACGATTCGTTGGTCAACAACTGGCAGACCAAAGATTGGGCCCCCTATTCGCCACAGGCCGAACAGCTGGAAAACGCCAAAACCAATTACGCGGTGGCCCTGGCCCAATACAATGTGAAAAAGGCCGACATCAACGACAGCGCATTGCGCAGTGCCGAGGCTCAGGTGGCCCAGGCCAAATACAATCTGGAATCCTTGCTTGCCCCCAAAACCACCCAAATTGCCGGTGCACGCTCGCAACTGGCCCAGGCCAAATACAATCTGGCCAAACTTACGCAAGGTCCCACTCGGGAACGCATTGCCATAACACAAGCTCAGATCGAACAGGCCCGTATCGCCCTGCAAGAAGCACAAGCCAACCTGCAAAATGCCACCCTTCAAGCCCCCTTTGACGGCGTCGTGACCGCCGTTAACGTGGCCCAAGGGGAATGGGCCAGCGGCGTGGTGGTTGAGCTGGTCGATATGCAGAGCCTTCAAGTGGTGCTCAACGTAGACGAGATCGACATTGGCAACCTCTCCCGCGATCAGCCGGCGACGATCACCCTGGAAGCCTGGCCCGATCGCCCGCTGTCGGGACAGGTGGTTTATATTGCGCCCAAGGCCCAACAAAGCGCCGACATTGTCACCTACGAAGTCCATCTGTCGGTTCAGGCCGACGATTTGCCCCTGCGCGCCGGCCTGACCGCCAATGCCGAGCTGATCACCGCCCGCCGCGAAGGGGTATTGTTGGTTCCCAACCGCGCGATCATCGCCAACCGACAGACGGGCAAATACTATGTGAACCTCAAGCGCGGCGATCAGGTCACACAAATCGAGGTGCAAATCGGCCTGCGCGACAACAGCTATACCGAAATCTTGAGTGGGCTACAGGCCGGCGATCAACTGGTCGTTGCCGGCCCGACCAGCGGCTTGGCAATGATGAGCAACGGCAGCCCAACAAGACGACTGTTCGGAGTACGGCAATGATCGAGCTAAAAGGAATCACCAAGATATACCGGATGGGCACGCAGACCGTTCACGCGCTGCGCGGCATTGACCTGACCGTTCAGGATGGCGAGATGGTGGCGATCATGGGGCCGTCGGGGTCGGGCAAAAGCACGCTGATGAACATGATCGGCTGCCTCGACCAGCCCACCGCCGGCAGTTACCGGCTGGACGGGATCGATGTGAGTGAAATGAGCGATGACGAACTGGCCCGTGTGCGCAACAAAAAGATCGGCTTTGTGTTTCAGCAATTCAATTTGCTGGCCCGTACACCGGCGATCAAGCAAGTCGAATTGCCGCTGATGTATGCCGGATACGGCCGGCGTGAGCGGCGACAACGTGCACAACAGGCCTTGCACGCCGTCGGGCTGGGCAACCGAATGGATCACAGGCCCGATGAACTCTCCGGCGGACAGCAGCAGCGCGTTGCCATTGCCCGTGCATTGGCCATCCGGCCGGCGATCATTCTCGCCGACGAACCGACCGGCAACCTGGACAGCCGCTCAGGGGAAGAAATTTTGAACCTGTTCGACCAACTGCACGCGCAAGGGATCACCGTTGTCTTTGTCACCCACGATGCGGACATTGCCGCGCGCGTCGAGCGGGTGATCCACATCCGCGACGGGTTGATCGTGGACGACACGGCGGCCGGAGGCACAAGATGAACCTCGGCGAAAGTTTGTACACGGCATTCGATGCCTTGATGAACAATAAATTGCGCGCCATTTTGACTATGCTCGGCGTGATCATCGGTGTCGCCGCCGTGATCGCCCTCTTGTCGGTCGGCAACGGTGTCAGCGCCGCCGTCGAAGCACAAATCCAGGGCATCGGCTCAAATCTGATCACCATCGTCACCAACAGTCAAAACAGCCAAGGCTATCAGGCGCTCAGCCTGCGCGATGTGGAAACGCTGAGCGATCCTCTTTATGCGCCGGATGTGATCCAGGTAGCTGCCGAAACGCAAGGCTCACGCCAGGTGATCTATAACGGACGCAACATGCGAACGACCGTCTCCGGCGTGACGGCCAACTTTTTTGCTCTACGTAATTTAACGATAGACTATGGAAATCTTTTGACCGAAAACGACATCAACACACGAGCACGAGTAGCCGTACTGGGCAGTCGAGTTGTCGAAACCCTCTTTGATGAGGGCGAATTTCCGATCGGCGCCAAAATTCGCATCCAGGGTGTCCAATATGAGGTGATCGGTGTACTGGCCGCCAAAGGCGGCATTGGGATAACGAATCAGGATGAATACGTGTTCATCCCGTTGAGCACGGCGCAGGCACGGCTTTTTCCACGCCGCACGCGCAACAACGAGCCGGCGGTCAGTGTGATCTATGCCCAGGCCGTCAGTGAAAAGCGCATGAACGCAGCCATGCAACAGATCGCCGAAACGTTGCGTCAAAATCACGGCATCGCCTATCAGGCCGATGACGATTTCACGGCCATCAGTCAGACCGACATTTTGAGCGCGTTCAACGTGATCACCGGCGCACTGACCCTCTTTTTGGGCGCCATTGCCGGCATCTCGCTGTTGGTGGGCGGCATCGGGATCATGAACATCATGCTGGTTAGTGTCACCGAACGCACTCGCGAAATCGGCATCCGTAAGGCGGTCGGCGCGCTCAAACGGGACATTTTGGTGCAATTTTTGATCGAATCGCTGATCCTGAGCCTGCTCGGTGGGAGCATCGGCATTGCCCTCGGCATCGGTGGTTCGCTGGCCATCGGCAACCTCAGTCCCGATCTGACGCCGGTGGTCAGTGTGAGCAACGTGTTGATGGCATTTGGGTTTGCCGCGGCCGTCGGGCTCTTTTTCGGCATCTATCCGGCGTGGCGTGCGGCCAGCCTGCGGCCTATCGAAGCCCTGCGTTACGAATAATGCGCGCTACCACGCACATTGCATCGGCAAAGGAAATATGTTATGATTCACCTGGTTGTCACGGCCAACGATGCGCTGTACGAACGCATCACCAATCGATTCAAGGCCGAGAGCATTCGGGCAACCAATGCCCTCGACGGGTTCAGGCTGGCTTTGCGCACTCCGGTCGATCGGATCATCGTCGATCTAGACCTCTACGCCGCCGACACATTGGTTGAAACCCTGCATTCACGCCCCGAAACGGCACATCTTGTGGTGTATGCCGTCAAAGGAAGCGGGACGATCCCGCTTCCTTTGCGGCAATGGTGCGATCAAATCTGGGAGGCGCACGATCTGTGAGTCATATCGAGCGCAACACGGCCCGCGTTTTGCGTGGGTTGTTTGTCTTGAGGTTCTTTTTGTTCCTTTTGGGCGCCGGCATCCTGGCCTTGCGCTCAACGTTGATGCGGCCGGCCCAGATCACCGAAATGCACCCCCTGTGGGGACTGACCATGCTTCCCACGCTGCTGACCATGATTTACCTGTTCATCCCTGGCCTGTCGTCCAGACTAGGGCGGCATTACCTGCCGATTGCGTTGGCCGCAACCATTGTCAGCTTTGCCGTTGAATCATTGACCGGTTACCTCTCTTCTGCTGCCCATGCGCGCATCATCCTGGCCGGTGGCCGTGAATTTAACATGGCCTGGACGCCGGGTGATATGATCTTGTTGGTGGTGCTGGCCTGTATGCTGGCCGGGGCCACGTATGGACGGCGCGGCGCCCTGCGCGCGGCTCACCTGGCCGCCACCCTGCACATCCTCACCGCCATCACCGTTTGGCTGTGGGGCACCTCACCGCGCGTCTTTTTGATTCTTTTGCCGTTACGCATCGCCGTATTGTATCTTTTTCCGTTGATCGCCGGATACATGGCCGATGCATGGCGCGAAGAGCATGCCGCACTGGAAACAGCCAACCGTCAGTTGCGTGGCTATGCGGCGACAATCGAACACCTGGCTACCTCACGCGAACGGGTGCGCCTGGCCCAGGCCATGCATGACACGCTGGCCCATACGCTGACCTCGCTGGTCGTCCAATTTGAGGCTGCCGAAGCGCTCCAAGAGATCGATCCACAAGCTGCATGGGCGCAAATTGCCAAAATCAAAAACCAGGCCCGCCTGGGCCTGGACGAAGCACGCCGCGCCATTCAGGACTTGCGGGCCACGCCGGTCGAAGAACTGGGTCTGGCCGAAGCGATATGTCAATTGACGAAGCGGTTTGAACAAAAAAACGGTCTGAGCGTCGAATGTCGGGTAGAAGGCGAGCCATTCCCGCTGTTGCCGGTGCAGGCCAATGCGATGTATCGCATTGCCGAAGAGGCCTTGACCAATGCCGAGCGCCACGCCGAGGCAGAGCATCTTTGGGTTTGCCTGAGCTACGGAAGCGGCGTCACCCTGACCATCGAAGACGATGGGCAAGGCTTTGACCCCGCCAACGTGCCGCCAGACCGCTACGGGCTGGTCGGCATCCGCGAACGCGCCGAACTGATCGAGGCAACGGTCAACCTGGAAAGCGCGCCCGCTCAAGGCACACGACTGGTGGTACAAATTGCCACCCCCTGGGAAAAAGAACCTCCCCCGCATGCCGAGCATGCCGTCAACAAGCCGCCGATGATCCGGTGAAGAAAGCGATGGGCAAAATTCGAGTTCTTTTGGCCGATGATCAACCCTTGATCCGTGAAGGACTGGCGATCATTCTGGACACCCAGCCCGACATCAGCGTGGTTGGGCAGGCCGCCGATGGACGCGAAGCCATTGACCTGGCCATCAAACTCGCCCCCGACGTGATCTTGATGGACATCAAAATGCCACACGTAGACGGCATTACGGCCATCAAAGAGATCAAAAAGCATCTTGCCCAGACGAAAATTGTCATTCTGACCACTTATGGTGACGACGAACTGGTTTTCGAAGGCATTCGGGTTGGGGCAGCGGGCTATTTGCTCAAAGACATTACCCGTGCCGGGTTGATCGAGGCCGTGCGCGGCGCCGCGCGTGGCGAAGCGCAGATCGACAAGGCTGTTGCCACACAGGTCTTGGCCGAATTTCAGCGCATGGCCAACGTGATCCAGCGTCGCACCTCACCACCGGCTCAGGACTTTCCGCCCCTGGAAGAATTGACACCCCGCGAGGAGACCATCTTGCGCTTGCTCGCCGAGGGATTGACCAACGCCGGCATCGCCGAACAGTTGCACTTGAGTGAAGGGACGGTCAAAAACTATGTGAGCGAAATTTTGGGCAAACTTCAGGCCAACGACCGTACCCATGCCGTCGTTCTGGCCATTCGCCGTGGCTTACTGGACGTTCACAACGGTCAAGAGAGCCGATAGACCTCAATTGAGCCGGAGTCGAGCATCCGCAAACAAAAAAAACGGCCTTGCTCGTTTGAACAAGGCCGTTTTTTCTTGCGACGGAACCATCAACGTTGCCGCGACCACAAGCCGGTGACGGCCAGAAATACGATTGCGCCGAGCACGGCCACGCCAAAACTGCGCAGGTCAAAGCCGGTCACGCCATACGAACCCAGCAGGTTCATCAACAACCCGCCGACAACCGCACCGATCACCCCGACGATGACGTTGGCCAGACACCCCACCCGATGTCCACGCCCGAGCAACAAACTGGCCACCCAACCGGCCAGCGCCCCGAAAACGATCCATGACAACAATCCCATCTTGACTCCTCAAAAATGCGTTCAAGAACGATGAACACAACAGCACACAGATCAAAATCCGCGAACATCTGTCGCATCCGTGCCGATCCGTGGCCTATCCCCCAAAACCCATGTCTCGCCAGTGTCAGGTAGCGAGATCGCCGAACAACGTTTATCGAGAATCCAAATGGTGCAAAGCCAATGACACGATGGCCATCCAGGGCAACAGCTTGAACTCACCGTTCAGCAAGGCAGCCTCAACCTGGGCACGGCTCAACAGCAACAATTCCTGTTCCTCCAGGTCATCGGCGTCGATCTCGGCAACAGGCCGCGCGCCACGGGCCAGGAAAAAATGGGCCCGGCCGCAGCCCCGGTTGCCGTCGACGGGGTAGCCGCCCAAAGCAATCCATTCTTCGGCGACATAGCCGGTTTCTTCGCGCAGCTCACGCTGCGCCGCCGCCAGCGGCGTTTCTCCGTCATTGACGTACCCCCCCACCACTGCCAGCGAGGTGTCCTCGACGGCATACTTGGTCTGTCGAAAGCAGATGAATTCATTTTTCCAGGTGAGTGCCACCACATTGATGTATTCTGGAGTGATCAACCATATCCACCCCCGAATTTCGCGGCCATCGGGCAGGCCGACGGTATGTTCTTCGACGGTCAAAAAACGGCCACCATCAAACACCGTGCGTTTGGACAATGTTTTCCAGGGCTGCATGGACAACTCCTACAGAACTAGGCCAGATTCTGATCATTTTAACTTTGCTGCACATTCATCACACAGATACTCTCCAGATGGGTGCGGCACGGCGATCAGGGAAAGCAATTTGCCACACCGCTCACAACGTGGCCGACTACTGCCCAAGTCTTCTTGCTCTTCCATGATGATCTTGCGCCACAATTCGCCTTCCGGCATCAACAGAGAATGCGTTTCTGCTTCCGGTTCAACCTGCTCGCGGGCAACCAGCCGAGCACAGTCACTGCACAAATCACCCTGCGGCGTGTCGGTCTGCCAACCCCAATGGCGAACAACCGCCTTGGCCTGCGCCTCTTTCTTGACCGTCGCCACATGCGCCAGTTTGCCACAGCGATCACAGGTTACCAACCACGAAGCCGTATCAGATCGATACTCGATCATAACATGCCTCTCATCTGCTCCCCAATGACGGAACATTTCACCCGCGGTAACTACCTACCTGATTGGCCTGTCGCTATGCGCTGACTGGAAATCAGCCTTTCCGGGCACGCTGTGCCGGACGTCGGCTTGCGCCGACGCCCCCGGTTGGCGCAGGCCGACCGCAGGCCGAAGGCCTATGGCGGGCGACTTGAGTCGGCACGTAGGTAGTCACCACCCGCGTTGAATTTGCGCTTTTATTATAGCACAAAGCGTGATCTGGCTAAAGTTCAATCATTCGACCTTTTTTCGGAAGACCCGAAATATGGCCACAGAAAACCAGAATCACTCCGCGTCGACCCGCCGCGTGAAGAACAAAGCCGCGGCCAACACGTGAATGCCGGCCGTCACCCCCAAGACGGTGCGGATGCTCAGCCGTTCGGCAAGCACGCTGCCCAGCATCGGCGCAGCAAAGATGACCAGGTTGGCAACCACCGTATTCAGCGCAAAATAACCAGACCGCTTTTCGGCAGGACAGATGTGCAACAGGGTGTCGAAAAAGGTCAATTCGATGCCGGTGATGAAAAACCCGTTGATCAAAGCCAAAAGAGGTAGCCACACTTTGCTTGTAATCAGAGCCATCAGCGCGGGGTAGAATCCCAACCCCAGCGTACAGAGCATCAGCACCGGAAAATGCCCCTTGCGCGTGGCAATACGCCCCCACAGATAATAGCCCACAATCAAGGCCAGGCTGTTGGCCGTCGCCTGCCAGCCAATCCACAGGTCGGAAGCCTGCAGCTCGCGTACCCAGTAGATGCTGTACAGCGCCGAGGGCATGTTGAGGGCCAGCCGCAACACCGAAGTTGTGAACAAATAACGTATAAAAAGCGGCGCACGCCCCAGATCACGCAGATAATCGCGCAGACGGTCGAGCCATGGAACCTGATGAGTTTTAATCGGCGGTGAAACAGACCTGTCCGGCAGAACAAGCTTGCCAAAGTAGTAAATGCTGATGATGCCTCCCACAAAAGAAGCGGTAAAGACGATCTGGTAGCCGTAAGGAAAGGGAAGCCGTTCCAGCAAAAAACCAAACACAGAAACCGAAATGGCGACCACCAGACTCAGCAATGACCAGCGCGTGCCGTTGACACTGGCGCGGCGTTTAGGAGGAATGATTTCGGCAACCGCCGCCGTCCACGAAAGGTTAAGGATCGCCCCGGGCACGGCAGTCAGCGCCCAGAGTGCCACTACCCACTCGGCCAGATGCCGATGAACAAAGAATGGCAGCAAAGCGATCAACAAAAATCCGCTGCGATGAAACAAACGCACTTGATTGGTCAGGCGTACCGGATTGACATGTCGGTCAACATAAACGCCGATCGGAAAGGAAAGCAATACCCCGATCAGTGCCGGCAGCGACGTGATCAGGCTGACCAGGAAACTCGACGCCCCCAGACGCACCACAAAAACCGAAATAAAGGCCGAGATTCCCCCCATCATCAGGCCCTGCCAGGCCGTATCGATGGTAAAGTTTAATACGTTACGGTCTTCGACGGTCTGTGGCTTGAGCCAACGGCCAATACGGATTCTCACGTTATGCCTCACAAACCAGGCCACCCGACATCGGAAGCGGGTGGCCTGGAAAATTATGTCAATGTTTTAGCCCCTTTGCTTGTAACGGTTTCCCCTGCGTAGTTACCGGGCGCTCCGTGCCGGGCGTCGGCCTACGCCGACGCCACCTGCCGACGTGGCATTGGTCGGCGCAGGCCGACCGTTGGCCGCAGGCCCTACAGGCTGAATTGAGTCAGCTTGGTTTTGAAACGCTGTGGGCCGTAAATCAACACCACGGCCACGGCAAAAAGCGTCGTCACCCCGACCACAAAAAGGTATGAAGTGGAGAACACGCCCGCATCAAGCAGCAGAAAAGCAATCGTATTCGACATGGCGTGGAAAAGCGTCACCCCAAAGAGACTCCCTCCGGTCTGCAGGTACAGCCAGGTGTAAATTGCCGTCAGCGAGAGGCTGAACAGGATTTCCCCATACCACGGCAATGCCGCCATCGGTGAAGAAGGATTCAGCATCAACGGCAGATGCCACAGGCTCCAGAGCAATCCCATCAGCAAAACAACGGTCAGGTCGGGGTATTTCTTTTGCAGGCGAGGCAAGGCAAAGCCACGCCAGCCGATCTCTTCCCAGACATTGGACAACAGCATGCCGATCAGCACCGAGGGCAGGCTACCCCATGCAAATTGTCCAACCGCCGGAAAGGCCTGGCCGAACAGCGCGCCGATGCCGAGGGCAATGCCCGCCACGGCAAACCAAAAGCCGAACACCAAGAGGTACCACCCCCACGCAAGGCGCACTTGGAACAGCGCACCGAACAGGTTACGCAAGCCGTCCTTTTCGCCAAGCACCCCAAGGACAACAATGGCTGCCAACGTCGGCCCGACACCCCCCAAGAGGGCGAACAAGGGGCTGTCAAAAGGAAACAGTCCGCGCGCATACAAACTCTGTGGCACCCAACCCAACCATGAAAAGGCAAAAGCCAACAGGTAAAAAACGAACACCGGATGACGTTTGATCAGATCGGGCATCGCACACTCCTTGAAAAGGACGGGACAACCGCAAGAAAAACATAGGGGCAGGATTTATCCTCGTAGAGGCAGGATTTATCCTCGTAGAGGCAGGATTTATCCTCGTAGAGGCAGGATTTATCCTGCCCCAGAGCGACCCAAGTCGTTCTACCGATGCATTTCGGAACGGATTTCGGATTTATATCGTAACTGCCTACCCATGCCGACTCGAGTCGCCTTTTTTGGGCTTTCGGCCTGCGGTCGGCCTACGTCGACTGCTGTTTCTGCGTTGGCGCAAGCCGACACCTGGCGCTGCATGCCCCCACCAAGGCCGATTTCTAATCGGCGCAAGGCGGCGGGGCAGCCGGGCAGGCAGTTACTTTATATCGCACAATTTTACGGTTTGCGTTTGAGGGCTTGCAATTGTTGATATTCGGGCCGTTGGCGATAGAAATCGTCCAGCGGGAAACAGCCGGAAACCAACCCCATACGCGGCGCGGTGGTGCAGTCGCTAAAGGTACGGCAGATGCGCCGCCGCTGCAAAGGCCGACCGTTCAAGATGTCGTCGGCCATATCTGGGTAAGGCAAGACCATTCGTCCATAGCCGACAAAATCGGCCTGGCCGGTGCGAATGACGTGTTGGGCCACATTGGGCAACCATTCTTGCAGATAAGAATAGGCCGAGCCAACCAGGCAGAGATTGGGCGCATGTCGCTTGAGTTCAGCGGTGACGGCAATTTGTCGCGCCACCCCAACCAGCGGGTCCTCTGGCGGCAGATAGCCGTCGGAAGGCGGAAATTGGGCCGGACGCTGGATGTGCGGGTTGTAATAGGGGCTGCCGGCCGTGATGCACACCAGTTCGATCTGCAGCGATTGAAGCAAATCTAAAAAGGCCTTTGGTTCGCTCAAGTCGATGCCTGTGCCCGTGCCGTCGCCGCCAAAAGCCCAGCGATATGGGCCTTCTCCCCACGTCTCCGGCACGCCGACACCATCCGGTCCTGGTTTGAAAGGCACAAAATCGAACGCGCTGAGTCGCACGCCGATTTCCAGCCCCGGTGCGGCCTGGCGAATGCCGGTCACCACCTGACGCAAAAAGCGGGTGCGATTCTCGAATGAGCCACCATATTTGCCCGGCCGATCCACGGCGCTGAGAAATTCGTGGCCCAGGTAGCCGTGACAATGTTTGATGTCTACAAAGTCAAAGCCAGCCCGTTGGGCCAGGGTCGCTGCGTGAACGAATTGTTTCACCAATTCATCTATTTCATCGTCATTCAACAGTGGATAGTCGGACGGAAGGCCGAATTTGCGGTCGAGCACCGGGTGATGGTAGAGGATTTGGGGTTCCAGCCGGGTTTTGCTGTTCGGTTTGCAAAAACGGCCGGAATGGGTGAGTTGCAAGCCGATGTACAGGCCGTCGGCCGAGCCATAGCGCTCGATGTGGGCGTCAACAAGGAGTCGGCGCAAAGCGGCCACGTCATCTACTGTGTCGTCGGTGATCATCAACTGGTTTGGATTGGCACGCCCATCATGTCGCACGGCTGCGGCCTCGCCGCCCCAGATCAGTTTGCAGCCGCTGAGGCCGAAATTGCGCCAACGTCGTCGCACCAAATCGCCGGGCCGGCCATCGGCAGTGGCGTCCCACCCCTCCATGGCCAGCACGCAGAACCGATTGCCGATCGTAAAGCCGTTTTTGAGCGTGTACGGTCGGGCCAACGGTGCATCTGGCCCGCTCTGGACCTCGGCATCGAAGGATAAATTGATGCCGCTCTGGCTCAGATAAGTGCCAAATTCTTCAGCGTTTTTGATCGTTGCGATACGTCGATAGTCCATCAACCTCTCGCTTCCCGAATCAATTTGAGTGCCGCAGCCACATTTTCGCGGATGGCGTCAAAGTTGCCTTTGGAGACCCATTCTTTGCGGATGAGCTGGCTGCCCATACCCAGGCAGGCAGCGCCGGCCTTGATCCATTCTTGGGCATTGTCCATCGACACGCCGCCGGTAGGCAACAGGCTTGTCCAGGGCATCGGCCCTTTGATCGCCTTGATGAATTCGGGTCCGCCGACGCAATCGCCGGGAAAGATTTTGACGATCTCGCAGCCCAATTCTTCGGCCTGTGAGATTTCGCTCAGGGTGCCGCAGCCGGGCAGGTAGGCAATTTTGTGACGATTGCACACCCGGGCCGTTTCGGGGACAAGCACCGGTGAGACGACGAAATTGGCCCCGCTGGCAATGTACATGGCTGCCGTCGGTGCGTCGATCACCGAGCCGATGCCCATGATCACATCCGGCGCTTCCTGCTCCAAAAAGCCGATCAACGCGGTAAACACATTCCAGGCCCGGTCGCCGCGGTTGGTAAACTCGATGATCCGCGCTCCGCCGGCCACACAGGCTTTGATCACCTCTTTGGCGATGTTCAGATCGCCATGGTAAAAGATCGGCACCAGACCGGTGTCGTACATGGTGTTGAGCACTTGCATGCGGGTAAAACGAGCCATCGTTCCTCCTTTATAAGTTGCGAGTTAGCGGCTGACCCGCCCGGAGGCGTCGCCGCCCATCAGTTTTTCGACTTCATCCACCGTAACGAGGTTAAAGTCACCAAGTATGGTGTGTTTAAGACAAGAAGCGGCCGTGGCAAAATCGAGTGCCCGCTGGATGCTATCGTAGGTTTTGAGGCCATAGATCAGTCCACCCATAAAGCTGTCGCCGCCGCCTACACGATCGACAATGGGCGTGATCTGGTAGGTGGGCGCGGTATAGATGGTGGTGCCGTCGGCATTTTTGTTCAGCAAGACAGCACTCCAGGTGTTATGACTGGCCGAAATCGAGCCGCGCAAGGTGGTGGCGGCCATGTTCAGGTTGGGGAAGCGCTGCATCAGGGCCTGGAGCACATATACATACGCTTCGGCATCGACCTTGCCTTTGGTCACGTCGGCGTTGGGCGCCTTGATGCCGAAAACGGCATCGGCGTCTTCTTCGTTGCCGATCAGCACGTGGCACTGGGCGACCAGATCGGGCATTACTTCGCCGGGCTTTTTGCCCCATTTCCACAATTTGGCACGATAGTTGAGGTCACAAGAGACGGTGAGGCCCATCTGGCGGGCAGTGGTGGCCGCTTCCAGGCAAACCTGCGCGGCGCCCTCCGACAAGGCGGGGGTGATGCCGGTCCAGTGAAACCAGTCGGCATCGGCAAACACGGTTGGCCAGTCGATCATGCCCGGCTTGATCTGGGCAATGGCCGAGTTGTCGCGGTCATAAATGACTTTGCTGGCCCGATGTACGGCGCCGGTTTCCAAAAAGTAAATGCCCAGCCGAGTGCCGCCGCGCACGATATAATCGGTGCCGATGCCATGCTGACGCAGGTAGCCAATGCAGGCATCGCCGAGGTCGCCGGCGGGCAGGCGGGTGACAAATTGGTTGGGGATGCCATAGCGGGCCAACGAAGCGGCCACGTTCGCCTCGGCGCCGGCATATTTGACTTCAAAGTTGCTGGCCTGAAAGATGCGCTGAAATCCCGGTGGGGAAAGGCGCATCATCACTTCGCCAAAGGTAATGACTTGTTTCATGTAACCTCCTTTTTATTGTACAACCAATACGGTCAACATTCGTAGACCAGACCATCCCTAAATCTGGCCCAGGCCGTCTCGAACCAGGCCTCTTCACGCGGGATGGGTCGGCGTGGCACCCAGCGGTTCAAGACACGGCCATCCGGCTCGACCTCGGTTTCCAGCACGCGATCGCGAAAGGATTCATCCTCCGGTGCAATGCGCCATCGGGCGTCGAGATGCGGGTGCACCGGAAAACCGTCGCGGGCCAACACGATGGCCGAGCCACGGCTGCCTACGCCACTTTCCAGGGCAAAGCGGATCGCCTCGAGGTAGACGGCATGGGCAAAGCACAGGTGGCGGTTGCGCAGCGCTTCGATGAGGCCGGGGGTGTCTTGATAAGCGCAGCCGTGAGCTTCTAAACGTCGCCATTGTGTCCAGGCCTCGTCGACGGCGGCAGGCAACAGGTCTGGTGAGCGAATGTGTGCCCCGGCGCGGGTCATGCGGGCCTGAAATTCGGCGCGTTCGGCCTGCCAGGTTGTTGGGGCCGCTTTGGACTTGTCTAGCCATTCTTCTATTTCGACGGTGCTCTGCATTGCTGCCTTGTCCACCAGTTCCCTATCTACCGTCCAACCGGCATATCGGTTGGCAATATACTCTGCTGCTCTGAATCCGCCCACTTGCCCTGAATTGAGCGCCGATCCGCCGGGCCGATAAACGCCGTGCGAGCCGTTGACTTCGCCGATCGGGAAAAGATGTTTGATATTGACCGATTCCCACCAGTGGTTGGCCGCCAGGCCGCCGTTGTTGTGTTGAGCGCACACGGCCACTTCCAGCGGTTCGCGCTCGATGTCGATGCCATGTTCGCGGTACAGTTCAACGGCACCGGGATTCATTTTGAGCAAACGGGCAATCGGCGTATCGAGCAATGCCTCTGATTTACGCAGATATTCATAAGCTTCGCTGCTCAACTCCTCAAAGCGAAATCCGTCGGGGTTGGTGCGGAAATCGAGAAAGACCCGTCGTCCTTTGAGTACGGTTTCGATGTAAACCAAAATGTCGATCAGCGATGAGCCGCCGATGGCCTTGCGCGCGTCGAAGGGCCATTGGTAGCCTTTGAGAAAGACAAAAGAGTTCATCGCGCCGACCGAGTCGAAATAAGGGCGTAGAAATTCCTGTGGATCGCTGACGCCATCGGCGGCGGTGCTGACAAAGCGTGGGATCACCTGCATGTAGGTGCCGGAGACATTCCAGCGGAAGGCGATAGAGGCCAGGCCGTATTGCGATTCGGGTAGACTTTGCGCTTTGGCCCCGACCAGTAAGGCCAGACCGATGCCGCCGGTGTGGACGGTGGGATAAACGCTGGTCTGATAGAGGCCGCCCGGCCCGCCGACGGCCAGGATCACGTTTTCGGCGCCGTAAGCGGCCGGTGTGCCGTCGGCCCGCACGACGATGGCCCCGCAGGCACGTTTTTGGTCTCCGTTTTCCGTCGTGAGCAGTTGGACAACGTTCTCTCCTTCGCGCACTGCAATGCCCAATTCGTGCACGCGGCGGATCAACGCACGGCACATCTCGCGCGATGTGTAGGGGCCAATTGACGTGGCCCGCTGTCGGGGATCGTGATCGGTTTTGTACCCCACAAATTGCCCGTAGCGGTCGCGCGGAAAGGGCAGGCCCAGGTTGACCAGGTGAATAAACGCCCGTGCCGACAAGGCCGCTTCGACCAGGGCCAGATCGCCGTGCATGCTGCCGCCGGCAAAATAGGTTTCGGCCATCGTGATCGGCGCGTCGGCGTCATCACCGCACATGGCCAGTTTGTAATAGGTTTGCTTGTCGCTGCCGGTGTTGATCGAGGTGCCCTTGTCCAGCCCCTCGGTGACGATCAGCACATTCTTGACGCCGTTAGCGTACAATTGTATCGCGGCATTCAACCCTGCGGCGCCGCTGCCGATGACCAGTGTGTGAACCCAGGTGATGTCAGACATGATAAGTGCCTCCATAGGTGAGACATGAAGCGTGAGACGTGAGGTGTCGCTATTTGTCATAATCTCTGCACCGTCATTCCGCCGTCGACCATGATCACTTGGCCGGTGGAATAGGGAAGGTCACCGCGCACCATCATGGCCACCGCCTTGCCAACGTCGTCGGGATAGCCCCAACGTGGCTGGATGGTCAGCCCTTCAGCGATCAATTTGTCATATTTGGCCTGTACGGCGGCGGTCATGTCAGTTTGAATCACGCCGGGACGCACTTCGTAAACCGGAATGCCAAACTCGCCGAGCCGAGCAGCCCATAATTTGGTGGCCATGCTCACGCCGGCTTTGGAAATACAATACTCGCCACGACTGACCGAGGCGACCGTAGCCGAGACCGAGGAGATATTGACGATACAGCCTGAAAATTGAGGGTCTTGGCGTCGCTGTTCGATCATCCAGTTGGCCACGGCCTGGGTGAGAAAATAAGGGCCTTTGAGGTTGATGTTCATCACCCAATCATAACTCTCTTCGGTCGCCTCCAAAATGTCGGCGCGGACGCGAGGGGCCACGCCGGCGTTGTTGACCAAGACATGGAGACGGCCAAAATGGGTTTTGATTTCGGCCAGCATCCGTGCCCGTGCTTCGCGGTCGGTCACATCGGCGCGGCAGTAGAGCACGTCGGCTCCCAGGGCGCGTAACTCATCCACCGCCCCTTGAACAGCCTCGTCGGGATGGATGTCACAAACGACGATGTCACAGCCTTCGGCAGCCAGACAGCGCGCGATACCCAGGCCGATGCCGCGCGCCGCCCCGGTGATCAATGCAACTCGACGCATATCTATATTCCTTTCATTTGCTTGGGATGGGTACGTTTATTTTACCTCAATTTGGGCGAACTGTCGAACGAGGATGAATTTTTATCTTGACCGGCAACCGAGGCAACGCAAGAGGAACATGCGCAACGGAAGGAGTACGTTTTTGCCAAAAGCGCCGCCATGAACGAAATGCATCCAGGCGTCCACGTAATGCATCAAACCGCCGGTCTTGAATACAGCCGATACACAGTGCGGCCAGATCAGCGGTGACGATGAGCGGCCAGGCCATGCACAATTGCAGCAAGGGATAATTTTTGAAAATCGTCCACCACTTGTTGCGACCTAACAAATAACGTTTGAGGCCGGGCACACGCTTTCCGGTGGCAGAATGAAGATGCACGAGTTCGGCCTGCGGCACATACAGGCAGCGCCAACCGGCCCGCCGTGCTCGCCAGGCCAGATCTACGTCCTCATAATAGGCAAAAAAATCCTCGTCAAACAAACCGATTTGTTCGAGCATAGTCCGACGGTAGAGCGCGGCGCCGCCGCAGGGGCCAAACACCTCTTCCGAGCCGGCAACCGGATGAGCAGAAACCGGTTCGCCATGCCAGCGATTCCAGGCGATGCCGGCCCAATCCACTTCGATACCCGCCGAATCCAGGTGATCGGGCATGGAGGCCAAAAGCATTTTGCAGGCAACCATCCCCACCGTAGCGTTGCTCTCGGCAGCAGTCACCAGTGCATCCAGCCAGCCGGGGGACACGACGGTGTCGTCATTGAGCGTAACCACCCATTTGCTGTCGGTAGCACGAATGCCCTGATTGACGGCAGCGGCAAAGCCCAGATTGGTTTCGTTACGGATGAGGTGAACAGAAGGGTATCGGGCCGCAACCCAGGCAGAAGAACCGTCGGTGGAGGCGTTATCAACAATAACCAACTGATCGTCTGCCCCAAGTTGAAAGAGAACGGACGGCAAACATCGTTGCAAGTTTGCCAGTCCGTTCCAAGTTAAAACAATCAGTGCAGTTCTTTTCATCACATGTTTTTACACATCTGGGAGCAGCGATCAGTTTATAATTCGCACCGGCAATTCGCTGTACCACCAGACAGTGTTATAGCCGTCTTGCAGTTTGAGAGCCACATAATAAGATTGACCAACAGTGAGACCGGTAGTAGGAATAGGATAGGCAAAGTTGGCATCATCCGGGTTAGTATCAGCGCCATAATTCTTGAGGACGATGGGTAAATAGATAAACAGTGGCCCAGGCGGTGGTGTTACCGATGGCGGTTCGGTGGGCACCGCATACCCACTGCCAATAGGAGTATAGGTCGATCCGCTTTTGGTGGCCCAATAGATTGTCGTCGTCACTTCGCTGCTATAGCCCAGATTCACTCCGGTCGCTCCAGATAGATTCCACTTGACCAGGTAAGATCCCTGCGCCCTGTTTTCAGAAGTCAGTCTGACCCAATCCAGGTGAGAAGTCCAAACAGCCGTGCTTTCATGGGCCATAATCTGAAAGACATTATAAGACAGGTTTTTCCAATCAGCCGCTTCGCCTTCCAACGCAACTTGAGACAAATCAAGTTTGTATGTCTGCCATTGGTTGTGGTAAAGCGAGATGTCATCTGTGCGGCCGGCAGGCCAATAGGGCAAATGAGTAGCTATCCAACGCACCCGGATGACTCCACCGTCACCCTGGTTTGGTGCTTGATCCACTTTGTAGCGAAAAGTTAGATACTTGAACGTGTTTGAATCGACCTGTTGACCGCCCATGTTAAGCGCAAGAGGGAGGTGTGCAGCAGCACCACAAGAGTATGGGCCTCCTTGACTGGTTACATTCAATACGCCTCCGGTCACGTTATAAGCCAGATTCTCAGTATCAACGGCATCAATATCATCAGTGCCGATCATATCCCATGGATTGCCCACCACGGTGGTGGCAAAATCGGGGCCGCTGATATAGCTGGGGGCAATGATCTCGGCAATGGGAGCCGCTTTGAACATCCACGAGCCGGCAGAAGTGACCGTGCTACTGGAACTGCCAGAACGCGATACGGTGCCGCGTACCCGGTACGTGCCAGGCCAAAAGGAAGCCAGCACATTGTAAGAGCCGGAACTATGATTAATGTTGTCAGCTTGAATGTTGTCGGCATTCGATCCGGTAGTAAAAGAGCGCAACGGATCATAGTCATTACCTGAACCAAAAGCCAGCCTCATAGTGGCGCCGGCCAAGTCGCTGCCTGTCCAGGTCAAAAGCATAGACTGTGTTGGGGTCAGCCGTACCCAATCTAGTTTGAGGTTGACACCGGCAGCCGTGTCAAAGAAACTAAACCACAGGCCGGTGATGCTGCCGTTCCAATACGCCGAGCGTTGGGACAAGTTAATCGTATAGATATTCCAACCGTTGTACAATCGAAAAGGAATGGTATCCTTGAAGGTGCCTATGGTCTGTGCCGTAAAAATCACTCGTGCCCAAGTTGCTTCATCTGCACTGGATGCATACAGACGAAAAGTAAGCTGTCTGTATTGGGCAGCATCAATAGGCCGCGCACGGCCATCCTGCCCTATTGCCAGTGAAGAAACCCAGCCTGGATTCAAAAGAAACACATCGCGGGTATCGCTACCGCTGCTGGGCGTTCCGGTAGTTGTAGCCTGCCACAAGCCGTTTGACACGGATTCACCGGTGAACCGACGGTTGAGTGCCGGATTACAGCTTGAATCGATCAAGTACAGATCGGAAGGATGATCGATGTCTTTGGGATTACCCCACACACGGGTAAAATATTCATCCTCTTCGGCAAACGTTTGGGGTGTGTCGGGGCTAATCGAAGTAAGATTCAGCGCTTGAACGGGCAGCCAGGTAATCGCCGTCATAGCAAGCACGAGACAAATAGTTAGAAAACTATTTAAATAATTTGCTCGTCTCATTTATTTACCTCCTGTATCCTGTGCAGTTGCTTACATTCTATTATAGCATGCCCACGTTCAAACTGGTGTAAATCTTGAGTAAATTCTAACTGTTCAGCCGGAGACCCTAAAGGTCTGTTTCACCGCCCAACCTGCCTGCGAACTCGGACTCGCTGACGATCCGGTTATGTCGTGTCCGTACAAAGACCTTTAGGGTCTTGCACCAGGGTAGGCTGATAGTTACGAGTGAATTTATATTGTTAATGTAGACAGACTGTAACTGCTCAGCCTGGCTTTTTAGGACACGGGTTAACACAGATGTTACGGATTTTCATCGATTTGATAAAAACTATCCGTGTTCATCCGTCAAATCCGTGAAAATCTGTGTCCCATTTATATAGTCATAAGCACAGGCTGAGCAGATATACCAGTTGGGTATATTTTCAGAGCTAGATGTGTTCATCGGGCGTTCCTTTTATCCTGACAAGCAGACTTTGAAATGGCTTGTTGATAAACCAGTCTGAATCGGTCACTGACAATATCCCACGTATATCTTGAAAGCGTTTTCTCTCGCCCGCGCCGGCCCATATCGTAGCGCAGAGCGGGGTTTTGAAGCAGGGTGATGATAGCATGTGCCAGATCATCTTTGTCTTCATAGCTCACAAGCAGCCCATCCTGCCCTTCGTCAATGACCGACGGCACCGCACCAGTGCGGCAGCCGATCACCGGCTTGCCACACATCCATGCTTCCAGGTAGGCAATGCCGAACGATTCAAAACCCGACGGATATGCAAACACATCGCAGGCATCAAACAAGTCGGGCTTGTCACTTTCGGGAAAATTGTCCACCATAATCACACGCTGACGATATTCCGGCGGCAGCTCAGATACCCGCCAGCGTACCACAGCAGTAAAGCGGGTGGTGCTGCCGGCGATCAACAGTCGCGCCGATGGGAATTCGCGCCACACGGCCGGCATAGCCAGAATCAACGTGTCAATGCCCTTATGTCCCACATGCTGCCCAATATACCCTACCACCGGATCGCCCCCCCAGCCATATTGCCGCCGGATGCGTCCACCATCAGGTCGGGCAAAAGCGGACGGTTCCACGCCGACGCCGATCACGTGGATTTTCTCCGCTTCAATTCCTTTGCTGATCAAATAATCTCGCTCATAGTTAGTATAAGCGATACAAGCATCTGCCTGATGGATCGCTTCATAAATGATCTGTTGATCAAACGCCCAGGGTTCTTGTGGATGCAACCCGCCGATCAATACTACCGGCACTCCATTTTTCTTCTTAGCTGCCACTGTATAGTGCATATGCAGCAGTGGAAAAGACGATGCAGCCATCACATCGGCAGGAAAGCGGGCCATTTCGCGAACCATATTGAACACAATCGGCCCGCTGTAAAGCGCACGTAGTCGGTCATTGCGTGGCAGGTCGAGTTTACAGGCTATTGATTGGATCAGATACAACAAAGGACCGGCCCAATTAAACACGCGAAAACGACGTACTGTTACCCTGTTGATCGTTTCGGTGCCGGGCTTGAGCTGAGGGATAAAAGGATTGGTAAAGACTTCACAGTTGTACCGCGCTGTGGTAGTAAACACGGTCACCCGATCACCATAGTGAGAAACCAGCTTTTCAGAAACGTTTTGAATCAAAAATTCGGTGCCGCCAATAGCAGGGGTGTATCCTTGAACTGCATGAAGAATGTTCATCTTGTTTCCTCAAAGACCACGCAAAAAAGAAATATCTCGCCAGTCCCACAACCTGGACGGATCGCGATCAACGCTGATAGGGAAATCATTCCACAGCAGCACATCGAGGCTGTTTGCGCCGCGATAATGGATGAAAACACTGACCAAAACCAGGCAAATCAGGATCAAGGCCATAGCTAAACGCCCACGTCGCAGCCGAGGAATTTGTTCAATAACCGGAATCAAAAAATATATGAAAAAGGGAATCATATCACAAAAGAAACGGGGGCCAAACGAATGGCCGGCCCACCAGTGCGGAAAAGCAGAGATAACCACCCAATGAGCCAACAGAACCGATACCAAGGCCAGGTTGAGCGATAAAAATCCATCTTGTCGGAACTTGAGAACAATGCCGTAAAGCGAAAAGATCAGGAACGGCATATAAATAAATAGCCCTCTGGCCGGACTGATCAAGTTACCAATCAAGGCTTCCCCAAACCTGGATGATGCTCCAATGCGACCAGGCAGATAATAGGGAGGCAAAATCTGTCTATAGATATGCCAGTTAAAAACGACAAAAGGCACCAGCACAATCAACAGACCCAGCAAATACGCAAACAAGTGCCGTCTGTGCCTGAAGAGAACGAAAACAGATAAAAAGAAAAGAGGGAGGCTGTTGGTTGGACGCACCACATAGGCCAGTGCCAACAGCAAGCCCACAAACGCGATCGCCCACTCGCGCGTTCGTGCCAGCAAAATGAGATAAAGCGCAGCAGAGAGCATTAACATGGACGGGCCGTGCTGCCACAAACCCCGACTGGCTGTTGACCATGCCGAGGTGCCAAAAGCAAAAATTAACACGATCAACCCGGCTTTGACCGGATTGACAAATAACCTGGATATAAAATAGATCACCACCGAGGTCAAGGCAACAAAGAAACAAGCAATGGCAAACTCGATGCCAACAATGTGTTCAAGTATCAGGTCGGTCTGGGGCGATCGATCGGGCAACCGGGACTCGATATAATGCTGAATCAACCTATTTTGGAACAAAGACGAGTTTAATGACACTTCACCAACATAGACCAGAGGCAAAGCCACAAAAGAAACTCCGGCCGGAAACATAGTGTAATAATGTCCCTGAATTTTCTCAATTGCATAATAGTTTCTTACCCGGAGAATATCCTCATACTCATCCAAATCGGTGTTTCCTTCTCGCAAGATGCTCAAAGCGGTATAGATAGACCACATCGAATCGCATGAGCAGATATTGCTGCTGGCTAAATGAACCGCAAAGACGAGAAAAAAAATAAAACATGAAAACAAAATATCTTTTTCATACATAAACTTTTTACTATCTTGGAGCAATAAAACCATATTCCCGACCTATTTGGATTTTTAGGATCATCAAACAGCATTTCAATCATGGTCAAACCACACAGCTTGAGAAACTCGAATATATCCTGTTTCTCTAGCATCACCTTTGTACACAGGCGGATAATTGCACAACTGAAGCCTTGAAGCGCCAGTCGGTGGGACGGGAAACGCAAAAAGCTGTCTCGGAACGCCCTTTTTGCCCTTGAAAATGCTGTTTCTAGCCTGTGGTGGGAACGCTGCCTTGGTCACGAATTTCAATTGTGCAATTTCGAGTCGACGTTCAAAGGTGATGCTAGTTCAGCAATCGCCGATAAAAGCCATTTCTCATCAGCGTACATCCCTCTCAAAACGAATTTACCTTTCAACTTGTCCTCAGCCTGCCGATCTGCCAACGGGCGTAAGAGAGGATTTCCTTGCCCAACCCACCCAAGCCCCTTTGACGCAGCAGATACCAGGCTCTGAAAGGCAGTTTCCAGGCCGGTGTAGGTTTCGGTGTGACCACCACGCCCGGCACGACCGGCTCTGCAGAGACCAGATCGGGAGCGCGATGAGGATGACGACAAAACTCGATCAAGGGTTCGGCCACCCGCTCCCAGGCAAATTGTTGCCCTACCCGCGCAAAGACCGGAGCAAGCTGCGTTTTCAAGTCGGGCGTTTTCAAGAGAGCGATCAGTGCAGCGGCCACGCCATCCACATCTTCACACGCTACCACCCGGCCAATACCTTCACGCTCGATCAACTCGCTCAGAGCGTCACCACCGGAAACGACCATAGGAAGGCCAGCCCAGATATAATCAAGCAGACGGGTGCGAAAAGCAAAGCGCGTTTCCAGGTGATCGAGATGCAGGCTGATTCCCACATCGGCTTCCAGCAGATAGCTCTCTCGCTCGGCATAGGGTGTCCATTGGTTAAAAAACACGTAGCGGTCAAGTAGTCCCATTTCACGGCTCAGCACAACTGCCTGTGCAGCTATGCGGCTGTCCGGAAAATCCTGGCTGGGATGACGAATGCCGATAAAAAACAATCTAGCCTTGGGGCAAGAAGCTATCACTTGCGGCATAGCACGGATAGCCGTCAGCGGGTCCAGCCATTCCCATACCCCGCCACCCCACAAAATCACCTGATCGTCAGCAGCAATACCCGGCACAATACCCTTGAGCCGGGGAGCATCCGACCGTGGTGGACGCACAGGCAAACCAAAAGGTACCACATCAATCAACCGGCGTAAGGTGGGATCATCATCCCAGGTATGCGGATTGATGCGCTGATTGGCCATTAACAAACCAATACAATAATCGCGCTGCTTTTCACTGGCACAGACAAAAAAATCGCCGATCTGAAGCTGGTCATTCAACACAGCCAAATCGTTGCGATGAATCATTGCCCGGTCAGATAACGGCTTGTCGACGTGAAAGTGCAGGTTTTCAATGATGAACGGATCATACAGATCGACGATCATCGGCTTGCTGGTTTTCTTGAGCACAGGCAGCTTGTGCAAAATGTACCCGGAAACCAGGATGACATCTGTTTGGGCAATGATGGACAACAAGACGCCAGCATCCCCAGTCCGATAGCTGACTACCTGAAATCCCTCACCAGGCAAACTGCACTCACCAGGCACAGCTAGCGTCACTTCAAATTTCTGCGCTAACACCCGCGCCAGCTCCCAATAGCGAATACCGGGTCCAGCCATATTGACGTTGACTACGTCGGGACTGACAACGAGCACGCGACGATAAACAATATCGGGCGAAATATGCAAATAATGCTGAACGATGTTTTCCATCGTCAAAATCGGCGCATTGCCATCGAGAACAGGCACAGGAATTTTTTGGGCTACGGCAAATAAACTTTTATCGCGCACCCCTTTGATGCGCATGCGCTGAACCTGTATGCGTTGTTGCAGCAAATCGGGCCATGAACGCACAAAATCACTCCAGGCCTGTCCATAAGCCTGCACCATAACCTTGTTTCGATGAACGAACGCATACATCAAATTATAGGTGTCTTCAGCCAGGTAATTAGCACAAAATCGCAGCGCATAGCCGAATTGCAGATTTTTAGCTGCAAAGCGTAAACGATTTCTCACTACTATACGCAACTTAGACGGTGACATCTCTTGTTTCATTGTTGCGCTGAACTTGTGATAGACTACCGCTCGCGGCACCGAACAGAGTTTGTAACCGGCCAGACGGGCGCGATAGCTCCAATCGACATCATCGTAATAAATCGGATAATAGCCAGTGTCCATCAAACCGATCTCGCTCAAAACTGAGCGGCGCAACAAAGTGGCGCCAAAACAGGCCGAAAACACCTCCTGGCTCTCTTGAAACTGCCCCACATCCAGATGGCCAATAAAGGCATCATATCCCCAGCCGAAGGGGCCCACCACATTGCCAATGCCGTTCAAAAAGCCGCGCAAGTAAAACAACTTGAGCATAGGCACTGCGGCAGCGATCTGTTCATCGGCTTCCATCACATGAACCAGTTCAGCAATACAATCTGGCTCCAATTCTACGTCATTGTTTACCACAAATATATATTTGCCCTGTGCTACTTTAAAGCCTTCGTTGTTGCCACCGGCAAAGCCCAAATTTTGCCCTAATGCCAGCACCCGCACCCAAGGAAATTTCTCGTGCGTCAATCTGACCGATTCATCCTGAGAACCATTGTCCACCATGATCGTTTCAAGATTGCAATAGGTCTGCGCCCGAATAGACGAAAAACAAACGTCCAGATGCTCAAGACCATTCATGTTGAGTACAACCACCGAAACCAGAGGGCCATTCACAAAAGCAGAAGGTAAGGTAACAGGTGAAACGATATCGGTATCGACCAACCTGGCCCGCACCAGCAGTTGCAACACCGCCTGAAGCAGTGGACGCGAAAACCGCTGCACAACCGGAGACTGTGCAAGCAGTTCGTCGCAAGTTTGTCCGTTGAGAATATTCCATAGTTCGTACAGCATTTGATCAATGCACAAATAATCTCCGCTCTCAAGATGGCGGAGATAGTGTTTTTCGCCCTGTTTCAGGCTTTCCAGCGATCTCGAACGATAAAAACGATTCAACAGATGCTTCCCCTTTCACCCTACCTGGCCCGATATCGATTTTCCAGTTCCACAATTTCTTCATAAGTGCCCAGATCTGCATATGTGGCACCGTTTACGCGCACACTCCGAAACCTCATTCCCTCACCGATGGCTAAATTCATAATCGAGGCAAAATCGGCTATACCTCGTTTATGAATGCAGACATGTAGATGCTCGGTAAAACGTGGTCGCCAGATTATACAACCCCATGCATACTCCAGATGGGTTTGTTTGGGCTTGTCAATGATCTCAATCACCCGATCGTCCGCATCATAATTGACCATTCCTAATTTGTAGGGACGATCCGTTGGAAACAAACCTAACAACACATCATCGTCAGGCGTGGCAGCCGCCCAAATATGCGCAAAGATATCTTGCGGAGTCATTATGGTATCTGCCATACCAAAACAGACCGTTTTACCCCGTACCAGATGATAAGCTGAATCCAAAGCGTGCCCTAGTCCCGGTGAAGTGCCCTGTCCATCGTCGTCCGATTCTTGCACTACATAGCTGATTTGACAACCAAAACGGCTTCCATTGCCATAGAAACCGATCAATTGATGTTTGGTCTCATTAATCACAAAAATAATATGTCGGACTCCAGAACAAGTCAGATTTTCAAGCACAAACTGCGAAACAGGCTTGTAACGGTTATCGCGAATGATGGGATACAACTCTTTGGGATAAGGCAACCCCAATCTGAGCCCTTTGCCAGCAGCAGGAATCAAGCCCACCAATTCTTCAGACATAACGGTCTCCTCAATTCTAAACTCGAGAAGAAAATAACCCTCACCACATTGCCAACTGGTACGCACTGCTCTTCAGCGCAGCCCGTTTCAGTGATGACCACACGAGCTGCACGAATGAGCACCGCAGCTCGCACAGCCTCCGCTCCCGGCAACGGCGCTGCTGGTGCCGCCACTGCCC
>Ga0209101_1000439_pt1 | contig 34270 bp, 30 predicted proteins | sample ConPoolayeCmetaG_FD_185481 | JGI IMG/M metagenome (GOLD analysis project Ga0209101, IMG submission 185481) | Hot spring microbial mat communities from California, USA to study Microbial Dark Matter (Phase II) - Cone Pool mat layer C metaG... ...
TTCCAGGCGGAGCCAGTCCGTATGGGGTGGAGGACCTGAGCGGGAACATATGGGAATGGTGCCGGACAAAGTGGCAGGGCAGCTACAAAGGTTACCAGGATGATAACCGGCTGGAAGGTGGGGATCCTCGCGTGCTGCGCGGGGGCGCGTTCGTCAGTGGTGCCTGGTACGTGCGCTGCGCCTGCCGCGACGGGAGCGTCCCGGACTTCCGCAACTGGTACGTCGGTTTTCGGCTGGTTGCTTCCCCCGTCTCCTGACTCTGGCCTCTGGCACTCTGGACTCTGGCCCTCTGGAATCTGGGGGGAGTCCAGAGGGGGGCTTTGCCCCCCTCTGGTCGCGCGCAGCGCGCCGCGAGGTGACGGGCACCTGAGAGGTGACCGTCACCTGGCAGCGCAGTGTCCGAAATGTACGCTGATTTAATAAAACTTGACTTGTTTGGACGTATGTTGTATAATATTTATACCTGAGTGCCACCTTTTTCTCCCCTCTTGCACAATGGGCCACAAAATTGACCAGATTGACCGCGCTATTGTGCACTTACTGATCGAGGACGGCCGCATGTCCAGCGCCGAGATCGCGCGGCGCATAGGCAACATCTCCGAGCGGGCGGTCGGCCGGCGCATTGACCGGTTAATTCAAGCTGGCGTGATCCGTGTCAGCGCTGTTGTGAACCCCAAAGCCATTGGTTTCCCCGTGACGGCTGATGTCTGGCTGGAAATCGAGCCTGGGCGTGTGCTGGAAGTGGCCCGCAAACTGGCCGGGTTTGAGCAGGTGAGTTATGTCGCCTGCTCGACGGGGGATCGAGACCTGAGCATCCAGGTCTGCGCCCGCGATAATGAGGAGCTATATCGCTTCGTGACCGAGGTTGTCGGTAACGTGCCCGGTGTCAGGAAAACCAGCACGATCCTGGTGCCGCTGATCTTAAAGGACGTCTACGACTGGGAGATTCCCGGTTCCGTATGCGCTGTAGAGAGCGAGGAGGAATGATATCGAATGTGTATCTATTCAGCCTGTGCCCGCCGGACTACAGTCCGGCGGGTCGAAGACCATCTGAGCCATTTGCGGATGTCTCAGTGTAGCCAGCGTTTGCAGTATCTGCCTCGTGCGGACTGTGGTCCGCACGGCACTGCATGGGCAGGCTGAATAGTTACTCGAATGTAAAATATTTTAGTGGTGCCCCACCAGCCCTCGATGTTCCAGTTGTAGATTAAAAGAGAAGGGAGTGAAATGGCCGAAGAAAAAGTGTTCGCCAGGAAGGCCAGCGGTCTGGTGCGCGGCCTTTCGCTGCTCGATGCATTTGGGGTCGGGTTTATGAACCAGGGCCTGACGCCCAGTATGTGGGTGATGATCAGCCTGGGGCTTTCGGTCTACACCGGTGGCAATCTGATCATCGCCACCATCCTGTCTGCTGTGATGTGTGGTATCGGCTTCTCGCTGGTGTGGGGCATCCTGGGCGGCAGTATGCCGCGCAGCGGTGGCGAGTACATCTACAACTCCCGCATTCTCAGCCCCCTCATCGGCATCGCGGAAAGTTTCGGCAATGCCTTCGTCTGGATTATGTGGATCTATGTCCTGGCCCCCTGGACGGTGGATCCGGGCCTGGTGATGTTGTTCCAGTTCCTCGGCATGCCGCAAGTCGCCGATTTCCTCTCCCAACCGTTGGCTCTGTTTCTGATCGCCAGCCTGGTGAACCTGATCGCGCTCTTCTTCCTCGTCTTCGGGATCAAGGTTTTCGCCCAGGCCCAGAAGATCGTTATGGCGCTGGGCATCCTGGGCGCGCTTGTCATCCTGCTGGTCTTCACCTTCACCTCACGCGAGGCGTTCGTCCAGGCCTGGAATGACCTGGCGGCTGAATACGGGTCGTTGAGTTACGATCAGTTCCTGGCTGCCGCGCAGGCCGAGATGGAGGCAGCCGGCAAGACGCTGCCGGTCACCTGGAACTGGTTCGACACGCTGGGCGTGATGGTGGCCGGTTCGTGGCTGTTTGCCTACAGCTACTGTATCACCTTTATCGCCGGCGAAGTCAAGCGGCCTGAAAAATCCATCATCCTGGGCAACCTGTTCGCCATCCTCGTGCCGGCTTTCTTTATGCTCTGGCTGTCTATTGTCCTGTACCGCACGGTCGGCTTCCAGTTCCTCAGCGCGACGGCCTTCGTGGACGAGGCGCTGGGCGGCGAGCTGGCCGGATACACCCTGCCCTGGGCGCCGCACTTCGTCGGGCTGGCTGCCGTCGCCACCCGCAGCCCTATACTCTTGTTCCTGATGGCCCTCTCGTTCATCTTATTCAACTTTTGGTGGGTGGCGCTCTCCTATCTGGCATTCCCACGTATCCTCTTCGCCTGGGGCATGGATCGCATCGGGCCTAAGTGGTTCACCGACATCAATCCGCGCTGGGCCACACCGGTCAAGAACCATATCCTCTGTTTCGTCCTGGGCGAGATCGGTATCGCGCTCTACGCAGTGTGGCAGGAGCAGATGAGCGGCCTCTCCGTGACCGGGCTGGAGATCGTCTCTGTTTTCGGCGTGACCGCGCTGGCCGCGACCATCTTCCCATTCGTGAAGAAAGCACGCCATATCTGGGAAGCCTCGCCCTACAGCCACTGGAAGATCGCGGGCATCCCGGTCGTCACCATCGGCGGGATCGTCAACCTGATCTATCTGGCGATCCTGTTCTATTTCTTCATCATCATGCCCGGCCTGGAGGAACTGACCATCGGCTCCCTGATCTTCTACGTGCTCATATGGGGGTTGGGCATCGCCTGGTATTACTTCTGGGTCGCGCGCAATAAAAGAATCGGCATTGACGTCAGCATGGCCTACGGCGAGTTGCCACCCGAGTAGAGAGCAGGAAGAGCGCGATGAGGATTTTCTTCGTCACCGATATCCACGGCTCCAACATCTGCTACCGCAAATTCCTGAACGCTCTGAAGGTCTACAATGTGGACGTCGGTATCCTGCTGGGAGACCTGACCGGCAAGATGTTGATCCCGTTGGTGGAGAAGGCCGGTGGAGGATGGGAAACCACGTTCATGGGTCGTAATGTCACAGTGGATACCAGGGAGGAGCTGGAAAAGCTCAAGAAAACCATCGAGAACGTCGGCTACTACTGGACCCATCTGACCCCTGAGCAGTTCGCCGAACTGAAGGCTGATCAGGCAGCCCGGGAAGCCCTGTTCAAGATGCTGATGCTTGACCGGTTGAGGGAATGGATTGCCCTGGCTGACGAACGGCTGGCCGGGACCTCTTACAGGGTCTACATGGCACCGGGCAACGACGATCACTTTGAAGTAGACGAGGTGATCGAAGGCTCGGAGGTGATCGTCAATTGCAACGACCGGGTGGTGATGGTCGGCGAGCACGAGATGGCGACGTTCGCCTGGACGAACCCGACGCCTTGGGAAACACCACGCGAGAAGCCGGATGAGGAGTTGGAGCCGATGCTGGAGTCGCTGATCAGTCGCATCCGGGATGTGTCCACTTCTATTTTCAACTTTCATGCTCCGCCCTACGGATACGCGCTCGACCTGGCGCCTGAGTTGACGAAGGACCTGGTGCAGGCCGCCGACCGCCGCGTCCACGTGGGTAGCCGCGCGGTGGCAAAGATGATCGAGAAGTACCAGCCGCTCCTGGGGCTGCATGGCCATATCCACGAGTCGCGTGGGGTGCAGAAGATCAGACGTACAACGATCATCAACCCCGGCAGCGAGTACTCCGAAGGCATCCTGAAGGGGGTCGTGATCATCCTGCAGAAGGGGAAGCTCAAGGATTACATCTTCACGTCTGGGTGAAATGGCCACTGAGAAAAAATTCCGCTTACCAAAAGACATTCCCCTGGACGAGTACCCCAGGCCGGAAACTTACCTGGAAGAGGCGCGTCGGCTGATTGACGAGGCGCAGAAGCAGGGCCTGATCCTGCGGGTGATGGGCCCGATCGCGCTTCACTTCTATTTCCCCAACTATGTAGAGCTATACCAGCGCATGGAGCGGCTGGGCGAGCGCGTCTTCACCGACATTGACTACGCCGCGTATGGCAAACACAGGGGGAGACTGGCCGCTTTCTTCCAGGCTCAGGGCTACAGTTATGATCCGCGCATGATGATGCTCTTTGGGCAGACCCGTCACATCTACTTTAGCGACCGTATCCCCATGATTGACGTTTTCTACGATCAGCTCGACATGAATCACCGCATCAGTTACAAAGAACGGCTGGAACTGCATTCACATTGCGTCTCGCTGACCGATCTGCTGCTGCAAAAGTTGCAGATCGTCCACATCAACGATAAGGACCTCAAAGACACGATGCTCTTGTTGCTGGCCGCCCCGATCGGTATGAGTGATGATGCAGGGATCAATGCCGGGTACGTCGCCGGACTGCTGGCCGATGATTGGGGTTTCTACTACACCGCGACGACAAACCTGGAGCGGGTCAAGGCGGCGCTGGCCGGTGTGGCAGCGCTTAACGACGAGCAACGGGCGCGGATCACAACCCAGGCTGACCATCTGCTTCAGGCTATTGAGGCTGCTCCCAAATCCGGGAAATGGAGACGCCGGGCCAAAGTGGGCCCCAAAAAGCGGTGGTATAACGAGGTATCGGACTGGGTATGAGGGCAAGAGAGCAAGAGAGAAGAGAGCAGGAGAGCAAGAAAACTGGTACTATTCAGCGATTGAAATCGTCCTCCCTGGGCACTTCGTGCCGGGTGTCGGCCTTCGCCGACACCCTTCTACGGGCATCGCCCAAAGAAATGGTCGGCGAAGGCCGACCATCGGCCGCAGGCCCAGGAAGGGTGACTTCAGTCAGCACCTGAATGGTTACGAAAACTGCTCCTTAACTCACTAATCAAGATGGAGGTCACGTATGACACAACCAACCTGCTACGCCGGCAGGGTCTTGCGCGTTGACCTTGCCAATGGTACAATCCTCACCGAGCCGCTCAACGAGGCCTGGGCACGGGACTTCGTCGGCGGCAAAGGTCTTGGTTTCCGCTATCTGTTCGATCTACTTCCTCCTCACACTGATCCCCTCTCTCCCGCCAACGCCATCGTCATCTTCACGGGGGCGCTGGCCGGCACGTGCGTGGCAACCACCGCACGCACCGTCGTCTGCACTCGCTCCCCTGCTACCGGCACCATCCTCGATTCCTACGTCGGTGGCGCGTTTGCGCTCCAGCTCAAACTGGCCGGCTATGATGGCGTCATCATCACCGGAAAAGCGCCGCAGCCAACGGCGCTGCTGATCCAGGATGAGCGGGTGGAACTGCGCGATGCCACAGCGATGTGGGGCCGGGGCATCTGGGAAACGGACGCCTGGATGAAGGAGCAGGCCGGCGATAATGACCTCATCACGCTCACGATTGGGCCCGCCGGCGAGAACCTGGTGCCCTTTGCCTGCCTGACCTCGGAGGCATATCGTCAGGCCGGGCGTGGCGGGGCTGGGGCGGTCTTCGGCAGTAAGAACCTCAAGGCCGTCGGAGTGCGCGGCACGGGCGCGGTGCATGTGCCAGATATGCGCGCGTTTCTGGCATTGTATGAGGAAATATTCCGCAACAATCTATTGACCGATGCCAACCTGTGGGCCAATGCCACGGGCACCCCGATGATCGTGGACCTCTCCCAGGGCGCAGGGTTGCTGCCCACACGCGGCTTCAGCCAGGGTGTCTTCGAGAACGCCAGTAAGATTAACTCGGAGGCCATGCTGGCACGGAGGCGCGCCAGCCGTGCCTGTGCAACCTGCCCGCTGGCCTGCGGTCAGTTCACTCATAGCGTCGCCGGCCCTATGGAAGGGCCGGAGTACGAGACGCTGGGCATGGGTGGCTCAAACTGCGCGATGGGTGACCTGGACACCGTCACTGCCTTCAACCGGCTCTGCGACAATCTGGGCCTGGATACCATCTCCACCGGCAATGTGCTGGGTCTGGCAATGTTGATGGCAGAGGAGGGTATCCATGATTTCGGCGTCCACTTCGGTGACGCAGAGGAGTTTCTGGAGGCGACCGAGAACATCGCTTACCGGCGCGGGATAGGGGAAGAACTCTCCAGGGGAGCACGCTACATCGCTCAGAAGTATGGCGCAGGCCATCTGGTGATGGAAAACAAAGGGCTGGAGTTCCCGGCCTATGATCCGCGTGGCACCTACGGCATGGCGCTGGCCTATTGTACCTCCGACCGGGGCGGCTGTCACATGCGTGCCTGGACGGTGGCGAATGATGCCTTCGCCGGTGCGGACCCCTTCACGCTGGAGGGCAGGGCTGAGATGACTGTGGCGCTGCAAAACTTCAACTCCGTCAAATGGACCGGCATCTTCTGCGATTTCTGGGCCATAGATGCCCCTACGATCGCCAGGTTGCTTGCTGCCGGCACAGGCCGGCCGTACACCGAGGCTGATATGTACACAATCGGCGAACGCATCTGGAACCTGGCCCGTATCTTCAATGTGCGCGAGGGCTTCCGCCGCAAGGATGACATCCCGCCACAGGCCATTTTCGACCGCCCGTTACCCGAGGGCGCTGCAGCCGGGAGGAACTTTACTCGTGAGGAATACGATGCTGCGTTGAGCGAATACTACCGGCTGCGCGGCTGGGACGATGATGGCGTGCCGACGCGGGAGAAGCTGGCCGGGCTGGGATTGGCTGATCTGATTGAGTAGGAGGGGATGATGCCGCTGAAGTTTTCCAATAAATTTTGCACCGGCTGCCGTTTGTGCGAATTGATCTGTTCGGCAACGCATTTCGACGAGTTCGCCCCGACCAGGGCGCGCATCCGCGTCACCAACAACCCGCTGGAGGGCAAGAGCGCGGTGATGGCCTGTTTCTCTTGCCCGAAGGCGCCTTGTATCGAGGTGTGCCCACAAGGGGCGATCTCGCGCCCCGGAGCGCGGCAACCGCTGGCCATTGACCTCCAGAAGTGTGATGGGTGCGGAGGCAACCCGCTCTGCGTACCGGCATGTCCTTATGGAGCGATGTATTTTGACACCATCACTCAGCGGGCGCTGGCGTGCGATCTGTGTGGTGGCGACCCACAGTGTGTAAAGTATTGTTATTCCCAGGCAGTAAGCCTGGCCGGGGTAGAGATCAGTGATTAAGGGGGTGAAAATGGATTTTAACCACGAAAAGAGTCGGGCCATGTGGCCACGCGCTGCTAAAGTGATGCCCCTGGGCGTCAGTTCCAACTTCCGCTATTGGGGGAGTGAGGATACCCTCTTCGTCGAACGGGCCAAAGGGCCCTACCTGTGGGACATAGATGGCAACCGTTTCATTGATTACCGGCTGGGTTTCGGGCCGATCATCCTGGGGCATGCCTGTGATGAGGTGGATGCCCGGGTGCGGGAGGCGCTGGCGAACGGCGTCGTCTACGCCTTCACCCAGCCGCTGGAAGTCAGTGTCGCCGAGAAAATCGTGGAGATGTGCCCGGCGGTTGAGATGGTGCGCCTCACCAACACCGGCAGCGAGGCGGTGATGCACGCGTTGCGCGTCGCCCGTGCCTACACCGGCCGTGAGAAGATCATCAAGTTCGAAGGCCAGTACGACGGCATGTGCGACTACGTGCTCTTCTCGACCTACACCGACCCGAAATCCTACGGCAACCGACGCAGCCCTATCCCGATCCCTTCTACCTCCGGCATTCCCCGTGCCCTGCATGACCTGATCATCACGCTGCCGTTCAACGACTTTGAGGTATTCGAGACCACCATCCGCCGCACATGGCATGAAGTGGCGGCGATCCTGGTCGAACCGATCATGGGCAACTGCGCTGCCATCGAGCCGCTGCCGGGCTGGCTGGAACTGCTGCGCGCCAGGTGCGATGAGTACGGTATCGTGCTCATCTTCGACGAGGTTAAGACGGGATTCCGCATCGCGCGCGGCGGGGCACAGGAGGTCTACGGCGTGTTGCCCGACCTGGCGACCTACGCGAAGGCCCTCGGCAACGGCTATCCTGTGGCGGCGTTCGGCGGCAAACGGGAGATCATGGAAGTGGTCGGCGTGGGGGTGGCCTGCGGCGGCACCTACGCCGGTAACGTCGTGGGGGTGACCGCAGCGGCCGCGACGCTGGAACTGCTGGCGAACCAGCCGATCCTGGAAACCATCGCCGAGCGCGGACGCCGCCTCCAGGCCGGACTGAAGCGCATCTTTGACGATGCCGGCATCCCGATGACGATCTGCGGCCATCCGGCCATGTTCTCGCCCGTCATCGGCCTCTCGGAGAAACCGACCGACCAGCGGAGTTGGACGCGCAGCGATCATGATTACTACCTGCGGCTGATCCGGGCTGCCTATGCGCGTGGGGTTATGCCTGACTATGATCCGCGTGAGCCGTGGTTTATGTCCTATGCTCACTCCGACGCCGTCGTGGACGAGACGCTCAACGTGATGGAGGATGCGGTGCGGGCGGTGAAACGCTGATACTGCGGACATGGCCTGGGGTCTTTAGCCAATGGCACTAACGTGGGGCAGCCTTTCCAGGCTGCCGACAGGCTGGAAAGCCTGTCCCACGACAGGCAGGAAGGCCGCAGTGGCACTAACGGGGCAGCCTTTCCAGGCTGTGTGGGGCAGCCTTTCCAGGCTGTGTGGGGCAGCCTTTCCAGGCTGTGTGGGGCAGCCTTTCCAGGCTGCCGACGAAGGCCCGTCCCACGACAGGCTGGAAAGCCTGTCGCAACCCCACGAAATGTTAGTAGCATTGGTCTTTATTTATTAGAGGAGCAATCGGATGACCTCACCAACGCTGAGCGCACAAGAAATCGTGCGCCTGAATCGGGAGTACACTTTCTTCTCCTGGTCCATCCAGTCCGCTGTCAACCCCATCCCTGCCGTGCGCGGTGAAGGCGTCTACTTCTGGGATGCCGACGGCAAACGTTATCTGGACTTCTCTTCCCAACTGATGAATCTGAATATCGGCCATCAGCACCCCAGGGTGGTGCGCGCCATCCAGGAGCAGGCGGCTAAGCTTTGCTTTGTCCAGCCGGCACTGGCCACTGAGCCGCGTGGGCGGCTGGGCGAATTACTGGCGCAGATTGCCCCCGGCAATCTCAAGAAGACCTTCTTCTGCCTGGGCGGAGCGGAGGCGAACGAGAACGCGATCAAGATCGCCCGCGCCTATACCGGACGACATAAGATCATCGCCCGCTATCGCTCCTATCACGGCGCCACCCACGGCGCGATGGCACTCACCGGCGACCACCGTCGCTGGCCGGCGGAGCCGACCATCCCGGGCGTCGTACACGTTTTTGATCCGTATTGTTACCGCTGCCATTTCGGCTGGACGCGCGAGACCTGCCATCGCGAGTGCATCACCCACGTCGAGGACGTCATCCGCTTCGAGGGGCCGCAGAATATCGCGGCGATCTTTCTGGAAGGGGTGACCGGCTCCAACGGGTTACTCGTCCCGCCCGATGACTACTGGCCACGCATGCGCGAGCTTTGCGATAAGTATGGCATCCTGCTCGTCTCCGACGAGGTGATGAGCGGCTTTGGGCGCACGGGAAAGTGGTTCGCCGTGGATCATTGGGGCGTCGTGCCCGACATCATCACCTGCGCCAAGGGCCTCACCTCCGGCTACGTGCCGCTGGGTGCGGTGATCGTTTCGGAGCCGATCGCACAGTTCTTCGAGGATAGAATGTTCTGGTGCGGGCTGACCTACAGCAGTCACCCGCTGGCCTGCGCCGCTGCCATCGCCACGTTGCAGGTCTACCAGGAGGACGGCCTGATCAAAAACGCCGCTACCCTGGGGCAGTACCTGGGACAGCGGCTGGAGGAGATCAAGGCGCGCCACGCCATAGTAGGCGACGTGCGCTACATCGGGCTGTTCTCGGTGCTCGAGCTGGTCAGGGACAAAGCAACTAAAGAGCCACTGGCCCCTTGGGGCGGCAAGAGTGCCGAGATGAACCGGATCGGCGCGTTCCTGCGTGAGAATGGCCTGTTTACTTTCATCAACGGACACCTGCTCTTCATTGTCCCGCCGCTGTGCATCAACCGGGCACAGTTAGATGAAGGGCTTGATATTATTGAGCGGGCGCTGGTCAGCATCACTAATGCTTAGTGCCTATCAGGAAAACGTAACCGACGCATCCCTATGCGTCGGTATAAGCGGCATAGGGATGCCGCTTGTACGGTTTTTCGGATAGGCTCTTAGTGCCTATCAGGAAAACGTAACCGACGCATCCCTATGCGTCGGTATGAGGGGTGCGGGGATACCGCTTGTACGTTTTTTCGGATAAGCTCTTAGAGGAGGTGGGAGTTATGCATTACGGAATACTCAAGAACTACATTGGCGGCGAATGGGTGGCCTCAGAGTCGGGTGAGCTGCTGGACGTGCACAACCCTGCGACTGACGAAGTGATCGCCCGAGTCCCTCTTTCTACGGCCGATGAGGTTGGCCGGGCCGTAGTTGCCGCGAAGGAAGCGTTCCAGGAATGGCGCGAGACGCCCGCCGTGGTGCGCTCGCGCTACATGTTCCGCCTCAAGGCGTTGATGGAGGAACATTTCGAGGAGCTGGCTCGCACCATCACCATCGAGCACGGCAAGATCATAGACGAGGCGCGGGGTGAGGTGCGCCGGGCCATCGAGAACGTCGAGGTGGCGGCCGGCATCCCCTCGCTGATGATGGGCTACAACGCCGAGGACATCGCCGCCGGCATTGACGAGGAGTGCATCCTCCAGCCGGTCGGTGTTTTCTGCTGTGTCGCGCCCTTCAACTTCCCGGCGATGGTGCCGTTCTGGTTCATGCCCTACGCTGTCGCTTGCGGCAACACCTACATTGTCAAGCCCTCCGAGGTCTGCCCGGTCAGCCAGAACCGGATATTCGAACTGCTGGACGAGGCGGGATTCCCGCCTGGCGTGATAAACCTGGTCAACGGGGCAAAGGGCGTGGTGGACGCGCTGCTCACACACCCCGACGTGGCGGGCGTCTCCTTTGTCGGCTCGACGCCGGTGGGGAAGTATATCTACGCCACGGCGGCGGCCAACGGCAAACGGGCGCAGTGCCAGGCCGGAGCCAAGAACGCGCTGGTGGTGATGCCCGACGCTGCGCTGGAAGGGACGGTCGCGGCGATCCTCACCTCGGCCTTTGGCACGGCCGGGCAGCGCTGTCTGGCCGGTGCGCTCGTGCTGGCCGTTGGTGACATCTACGAGCCGCTGAAAGAGCGTCTGGTCGAGGCGGCATCGCGCATCAAGGTCGGCGACGGGCTGGATGAGAGCGTGCAGATGGGGCCGGTCGTCTCGCGCAGGGCAAAGGAGCGCATTCTGGGCTACATCGAGAAGGGTGTGCAGGAAGGCGCAGAGTTGCTGCTCGACGGGCGCACAGTCGCTGTGGCCGGCAACCCCAACGGCTATTTTGTCGGTCCGACGCTCTTCGACCGGGTGCGCCCGGAGATGACGATTGCGCGGGAGGAGATCTTCGGCCCGGTGCTGGGCATTATCCCGGTGGCCGATTTCGAGGAGGCGCTCGCCATCATCGAGGCCATTCCCTATGGCAACGCAGCGTCAATCTTCACCTCCAGCGGAAAGTGGGCGCGAGAGTTCAAGTACCGCGTCAAATGCGGCAATATCGGCGTCAACATCGGCATCGCCGCGCCCATCGCCACGTTCCCCTTCTCCGGGATGAAGCAATCCTTCTTCGGTGATCTGCACGGCCAGGGCCGCGATGCGATCCAGTTCTTCACCGACCGGAAGGTAGTCATCAGTCGGTGGTTCTGAGTTCAATCCCCCGAAACCTGGAAATGTTGGAGAGACGCTATGGAATTGGGCACTTTTGGAGCGATTTTGCGCTTTGCCATGCAGATGGAGGAACAGAGCGCGGCTTTCTACGAGGCGGCAAGCGGGGCGGCGCCTGCCCTGCGCGAGTTGGGGCAAGGGGCACGCAAGCGGCTGGCGCGGCTGGAGCAGGCCCGCCGTGAGGGCGTCGCCGAGATGATCCTGGAATCCATCACCGGGCTGGATGGCGACGCATACGCCGTGACGCTCGACCCCCGGGCCGATGCGGCGGCACTGCGGGCCCAGGCGCAGGAGCAGGAAGAGGCAGCGGCCCGTTTCTACCGCGACGCGGCGGCCAAACTGCCCATCCGTGAGGTGGCGCGGCTGTTTCAGCGGTTGGCGCAGGAACATGAATCGGCGAGCCTGCAGGTCGGTGAGGAGGCGGCATGAGCGTACACGCCGGGCAGTATCTGCGGGTGGACCTGAGTAGCGGAACGGTCGGCCAGGAACCGATCGCGGCGGAGGACGTTTCCACCTGGCTGCTGGGCAGCGGTCTGGCGGCCCACCTGTTCTCTCAACTCCCTCACTTCCCGGCTCCCACACTTCCCGAAGCTCCTCTCCTCGTCTTTAACGGCCTGCTGACCGGCAGTTTCGCTCCAGGTGCGGCGCGCACCTCCTGGTGCGGACGCTCCCCGCTCACCGGCATCTGGAACGAGTCGAACGTGGGCGGCCACTGGGGGGCAGAGCTGCGCTTCGCCGGGCTGGATGGGCTGGTGATCACCGGGCGGGCGGCGGTTCCGGTCTATCTGTGGGTACACGACGGACGGGCCGAGCTGCGGGAGGCCGGTCATCTGTGGGGACGCGGGACGTTCGAGACGCACGAGCGCTTGTTGAAGGAGACCGCTCCCGGCGCCCGCGTTGCCTGCATCGGCCCGGCGGGAGAGAACGGCGTCCCGCTGGCCGGGGTGATGGTTGGCGGGCAGGCGCATAACCGGGCCGCCGGACGCGGCGGGATGGGGGCGCTGCTGGGGTCGAAGAACCTCAAGGCGATCGCGGTGTACGGTGGGGATAGGGACGCCGTGTCGCGTCCCACCTATGCCGACCCGGCACGCCTCCGCGCGCTGGTGAGGGAGGCCAACGCTTATATCCGCTCCCGCTCCGAGGGGATGTCTTTGACAGGCACGGCCGGCGGCATCCCCGGCGCGGAGAAATTCGGCGGCATGCCGCTCAAAAACTGGCGGGAGGGGTCATGGCCGGAAGGTGCGCAGGCCATCTCCGGCCTGTCCATACGCCAGAGGCTGCGCGTGCGCGATACGTTCTGCCATGCCTGCCCGGTCGGCTGTGGCAAGGTAATCGAGGTCAGAGATGGCCCCTACGCCGGCACCTGGGGCGAGGGACCGGAGTACGAGACACTGTGCGGCTTCGGCGGCAACCTGCTGATTGATAACCTGGAGGCGCTGGCAGCGATTAACGCGCGCTGCAACGACCTGGGGCTGGACACGATCTCCACCTCCGGCGTGATCGCCTTCGCCACCGAGGCGATGGAACGGGGGCTGATCGCGCCGGAAGAGGCGGGTGGTCTGCGCCTGGCGTGGGGGGAACCTGGACCGGTGCTGACGTTGCTCGAACAGATCGCGCGCCGCGAAGGGCTGGGGGCGCTGCTGGCCGACGGCGTCCGCGCGGCGGCATCGCGGCTGGGGCCGGAGGCGGAATCCTTCGCCGTCCACGTCAAGGGGTTGGAGGTTGCCTATCACGACCCGCGCGCATTTGTGGATATGGGGCTTAACTACGCCACCGCCAACCGCGGCGCCTGTCACCTGGAGAGCGGCACCTACTGGCGCGGCTACGGCATCGAGTGGCCCGGCTGGCAGGAAGGCCCCTACGACCGCCTGGCCTCGAACGAGGAGACTGTGCGCCTGGTGATCGCGTTCCAGAACTACCTGAGCGTCTTCAACCCGCTGGGGCTGTGCAAGTTCATGATCAAGGGCGGCCTGGACCCGGCGCGGACGGCGGCGCTGGTCAACGCGGCGACCGGTTGGGACTGGAGCACCGAGGACCTGTTGCGCACCGGCGAACGGCTGTTCAACCTGAAGCGGCATATCAACCTGAGGCTGGGCGTCACCCGCGCCGATGACACACTGCCCCGCCGCCTGCTGACGGAGCCACGGCCCTCCGGCGGCGCAGCCGGCAACCTCCCCGACCTGGAGCGGTTGCTCCCGCTCTACTACAAACTGCGCGAGTGGGATGCGGAGTAGGGGCAGAGCGTTGCTCCGCCCCTCTGGTGGACAATTGTGAATGGAGGCTCTATGCACGAATCACAATCTATGGAAACCCTCATCTCCCCTGTTTGGAAACGGTATACTCCGATTGTAGTGGAGCGCGCCGAGGGCGCCCACCTCTATGGCGCGGACGGCGCGCGCTACCTGGATTTCACCTGCGGCATCGCCGTCACGAATACCGGCCATTGCCACCCCCGTGTGGTGCAGGCGATCCAGGAACAGGCGGCCAGACTGTTGCACGGGCAGGTCAACATCGCCTACCACCGGCCGCTTTTAGAGCTGGTCGAGGAGCTGCGCACCATCGTGCCGCCCCCGATTGATTGCTTCTTCTTCTCCAACAGCGGTGCGGAAGCGGTCGAGGGCGCGGTCAAACTGGCTCGTCACGCCACCGGGCGGCCCAACATCATCGTCTTCCAGGGCAGCTTCCACGGCCGCACTGCATTGGCGATGGCGCTGACCACCTCCAAGACGATCTACCGTGCCGGGTATCAACCCCTGCCGGCGGGTGTCTTCGTCGCGCCGTACCCGTATGCATACCGCTACGGCTGGAGCACCGGGCAGACCGAGGCGTTCTGTCTGCGCGAACTGGAGTTCCTGCTCAAGACCCAGACCGCGCCGGCGGAGACGGCGGCGATCCTGGTCGAGCCGGTGCTGGGCGAAGGGGGCTATGTCGTGCCGCCGCCGGGCTTTCTGCAGGGCGTGCGCCGTATCTGCGACGAGCACGGGATTCTGCTCATCGCCGATGAGATTCAATGCGGTTTCGGGCGCACCGGCAGATGGTTCGCCGTCGAGCATTTCGGTGTCGTGCCGGATGTTATGGTGATGGCAAAGGGGCTGGCTTCGGGGCTGCCGCTCTCGTGCGTGGCGTCGCGGCGAGAGTTGATGGAGCGTTGGGTGCCCGGCTCGCACGGCGGCACCTACGGCGGGAACGCCGTCGCCTGTGCCGCTGCCGTGGCCACCATCCGGGTCATCCGCGAGGAGGGGTTGCTCGAGAACGCTGCGCGGATGGGCGCGCTGCTGCTGGAGCGGCTGCGCGAGCTGCAACGCGAGTTCCCGGTCATCGGCGATGTGCGCGGACTGGGGCTGATGGTCGCCACCGAGTTCACCGCTGCCGACGGTACGCCGGCCTCCACCGTCGCCAGAGAGGTGATCGGGCGCTGCCTGGAGCGACATCTGTTGCTGTTGACGTGCGGCACCTACGATAACGTCGTGCGCTGGATGCCGCCCCTCGTCGTCACCGACGAGCAGATCGAGGCAGCAGTAGAAGTCTTCAGAGATGCATTAGGTGACGTTAGGTGACGGTCACTTGTGAAGTGACCGTCACCTGTAAAAGCCCAATAAAAGAAAAGAAGGAGCCAGCAAAATGGGATACGAGTACGCAGGTTTGATTGTAGGAGGAATCGTCGTCATCCTCCTGGTCAGGTTGGGCATCGGCTACTGGGCCTCAAGACGTGTGGAGACCACGGTGGACTACGTCGTGGCGGGTCGGCGGCTGCCCGTCTGGATGGCCGGTCCTTCCATCATGGCGACCTGGTTCGCCGCCGAGACACTGATGGGCTCCAGCGCCAGTGCCTACCGCTTTGGCTTCCAGGGCGTGGTGTTCGACCCCTTCGGTGCGGCGCTGTGTCTGATCCTTTCCGGTTTCCTGGTTGTGCGCCTGGCACGGCGGGCCGAGTACCTGACGTTGATGGACTTCTACGAGCGCCGCTTTGGCAAAGCGATGTCGGTACTGGGCGCGATTTTGCAGATCATCACCTACTTCGGCTGGACCGCGGCGCAGATCGTGGCCGGCGGGAGCATCCTGCATGCACTCCTGGGCTGGCCGCTCCAGGCCGGCATGATCCTGGTCGCCACCGTCGTCACACTCTACACGATGATGGGCGGGCTGTGGGCCGACACCGCCCTCGACTTTCTCCAGATGTTCCTGATCTGCTTCGGGTTGGTGATCACGTTTGGCGTTGTGGTGAGCAAGGTGGGCGGCCTGGGCAGTTTCCTGGAGATGGCCGGCTCGCAGAATGTGTCGGAGCCGTTCGCGCTGTGGCCGATCCGGGAGGAGGGCTATCTGGGCTACACCGGCTATATGGGCTGGTTCTACTACCTGGCGGCCTGGATGGCGATTGGCCTGGGCAGCATCCCGGCGCAGGATTATCTCCAGCGCACCTGCGCGGCTGAGAACGAGATGGTAGCGGTCAAGGCCACCTACTTGGCGGCGATCCTGTACCTGGTCTTCGGTGTACTTCCGCCGCTGCTGGGCGTGGCGGCCTACGGCGCCATCGGCCCGGACCTGGAAATCGAGCAGACGGAGTTCGTGTTGGTCTCGATGGCGATGAAGTTCATGCCGCCGTTTTTGGTGGCGATCTTCATCGCGGCATTGGCCTCGGCGCTGATGAGCACCTCCGATAGCTCCATGTTGGCCGGAGCGACGATGTTCACCGAGAACATCGTCAAGGTCTTCAAGCCGGACATCTCCGACAAGACCCAATTGTGGCTGACGCGCCTCAGCCTGCTGGTGACCGGCATCGTCAGCCTGCTCATCGCGCTCTTCGCCGCGACGATCTACCGTCTGGCTGTGTTGAGCTGCACCACGATCCTGGTCGGCATGGTCGCGCCGTACATCATCGGTATGTACTGGAAGAAGGGCAATCACGCTGGCGCGATGGCGTCGCTCGTGGGGGGCACGGTGTTGTGGATTATCCTGACATTTGTTTACTATCCCACAACGTTGGAAGCCTGCGGTGGGTACGTGGATGATGCGGTCTGGGATGCGGTCTATATCGCTTCGACGCCAGCGTTCATTGCCTCCGTAGTGCTGTTTATCGGCGTTTCTCTCCTGACGCAGAAAATTGACCCGCCTAAACCGCTGACCGATCTGCACGGCAGACCGGTAGACATGCGCAACCCATTGGGCATCAGATTGGGTAAATGAAGCAAGAGGCAGGAAGTAAGGAGGCAAGAGGCAGGGAAGAAGGAGGCAAGAGGCGGGAAGAAGGAGGCAGGAAGCGAGGAGCAAGAAGCGGGGGGCAAGGGGCACGAAACACGCAACACGAAACACGCAACACGCAATAAGCAACACGCAACACGAAAGTCCTGCCTCTTGCATCTTGCATCCTGCATCATTTAGGAGGGATTTGCGATGAGGGTCTTACTGGTTGGTGTGGGCGGCGTCGGCGAGGCGATCGCCGTCGTCGCTAAAGATAAGCCGTGGGTGGAAAAGATTGTCCTGGCGGACTACAACCGCGAGCGTGTGCGGGAGGTGGCGCAGAAACTAAACCGGCCCGACAAGTTCCCGGAGGAATGGGTGGACGCCAGTGATAAACAGCTCATCCTGGACCTGGCGCGCAAATACAAAGTTGACCTGATCCATAACGCGGTGGACCCGATCTTCAACGAGCAGATCTTCGACGCGGCGTTCGAATATGGCTGCACATATATGGATATGGCAATGACGCTCTCAAAACCGCACCCGACCGATCCGTACCACCAGTGCGGGGTCAAACTGGGCGATTACCAGTTCGAGCGGGCAGAGCAATGGGAGAAAAAAGGGTTGCTGGCAGTAGTTGGGATGGGCGTCGAGCCGGGACTTGCCGATGTCTTCGCCGCGTATGCTGCCAAACATCTCTTTGACGAGATCGAGGAGATCGGTGTGCGTGACGGGGCCAACCTGGAGGTGCGCGGCTACGAGTTTGCCCCCAACTTCTCGATCTGGACGACGATTGAGGAGTGCCTGAACCCGCCGGTGATCTGGGATAAGGAACGCGGCTGGTACACCACCGAGCCGTTCTCCGAGCCAGAGGTATTCGAGTTCCCGGAGGGGATCGGCCCGATCGAGTGTGTCAATGTTGAGCATGAGGAGGTGTTGCTCATCCCACGCTGGATTAACTGCAAGCGCGTGACCTTCAAGTATGGCCTGGGCGAGGAGTTCATCCGCGTGCTGAAGACGATCAAGATGCTTGGCCTGGATAACAAGGAGCCGATCAATGTCAAGGGCGTGATGGTCGCGCCACGCGATGTGGTTGCAGCCTGTCTGCCCGACCCGGCCCACCTGGGCGATAAGATGTTCGGCAAGACCTGCGCCGGCACGTGGGTTAAGGGAATCAAGGATGGCAGACCGCGTCAGGTTTACATCTACCAGGTCGCCGACAATGAGACCTGTATGCAGAAATACGGCGTGCAGGCTGTGGTGTGGCAGACGGCGGTCAACCCGGTCATCGCATGGGACCTGCTCAACAGTGGGGTATGGAGGGGAACGGGTGTGCTGGGACCTGAGGCATTCGATCCGGACCCGTTTATGGAGAAGATGGCGGAATACGATTTTCCGTATGGGATAAAGGAGATGTAGGTAACTAACCGTCCTGTGCCTGCCGGCCCCATAGGCCGGTGGGCGCAGGACTCTTTTTGGCCTGACTGCACGTCCTCTTCCGCGCCCGAAACTGTGGCGCGGATTGCCATCTACATGGTCAGTCAAGACCAATGCTTTTCATAAGGCGCCGGAGCAGAGGCTTCAGCCAGCTTGTCCGCCTGAAGGCTCGATTCTCGAGCGTTATTTGGCATGATGGCAAAAGTGACACGTGGGGCAGGCTCTCTAGCCTGCCAGCAGCCTGGAAAGGCTGCTCCACGTGCGGCTTTTGCCACAATGCGTTATTTGCTAGGATTGCAGTTAAGACTGCTACCGGCCCGGTAGAGACCCGGCGTTATCCGTGTCCTTGCTTCGGCTTGCTGCCCGGAGCCCTTTGTACGGAATCTCCTGGGGAGGACAGATGAAGCAAACCCTGTTCTACATTCGCTACTCCATGGGCAACTTCGCCAACACCATCGCCTATCAGGTTTTCGGCAACCGTATCCAGTTCTATTATGTGGACATCCTGGGGCTGAATGCGGCAGTAGCCGGCGTTATCTGGGCTATCTATGGCATCTGGAATGCGGTCAATGACCCGTTAATGGGCCAGATTTCGGATCGTACCCGTACACGGATGGGTCGGCGTGTGCCTTATGTATTGTTCGGCGCCATTCCACTCGGCCTTTCGTTCTTCTTCCTGTGGACACCTCCAGGTCACAACCCGTTAGTCCTGGCTGTTTATTTCCTTATCATCCTTTTCGTTTTCGATACCCTCTACAGCCTCACATGGGTCGCCTATACCGCCCTTTTCCCGGAGATTGCGTTGACGGTCCGAGAGCGGGTGAATCTCTCGGTGGCGCGCGAGGTGCTGGCAGTGATCGCATTGCTGTTGTCCTATATTCTGGCTCCCATCCTGGCCGAGCGGATCGGCTACCTCTGGATGGGGGCGGTTATGGGAGCGGTAGTGGCCATCGGCTATCTGCTCTCGATGATTGGGGTCAGGGAAAGGACCACCGGTGTCCAGGAGGATGTGGTGGCTATCGGCCGGGCTTTGAAAGTTGTGCTCTCCAGCCGGCCATTCCGCTGGTTTTTGGGCGCCAACATTGCCAAGGAGTATATCTGGCTTGTTTTGGGTGCCACCCTTCCCTTCTGGCGCAAGTATGCGCTTGGCATTAAGAGCCTATCCGAAAAACCGTACAGGCGGCATCCCTATGCCGCTTATACCGACGCATAGGGATGCGTCGGTTACGTTTTTCGGATAGGCACTAAGTGCTGGAGAACGGCTGTAAACCCGATGTTTTTCAAACAAGGTGCCGGATTAGAGGCCTCAGCCGGTTTTCCGCCTGAATGCTCGACGCCGGAGTGTTATTTGAAGGTGTTGGCTGTAAACCTGGTTGACATGCTCATCCCCCGATAAAGATTGGAGAAATGCCATGGGTATCCCAAAACAAGGTCTTTCGAAAGAGGAGATTTTCGCCTCGCTGGAGCGTTTTAAGAGCCTATCCGAAAAACCGTACAAGCGGCATCCCTATGCCGCTTATACCGACGCATAGGGATGCGTCGGTTACGTTTTTCGGATAGGCACTAAGGGCCGGGACCTGGATTGGAAGTCTGGGCGGACCTGGGCATACGTATACAACCCGGGCGATGAAACCCGGGAGGTAGTCAATCAGGCCTACACGATGTTTCTTACCGAAAACGCTCTGGACCCGACAGTTTTCCCCAGCCTGTTGAGGCTGGAGACAGATGTGGTGCGGATGGTGGCCGATCTTCTCGGCGGGGACGGGGACGTCGTCGGCCATATGACGACCGGGGGTACGGAGAGCAATATGCTGGCGGTTAAAACGGCCCGTGACTGGGCACGGGCCACGCGCCCGGAGATCGCCGACCCGGAAATAGTCCTGCCTGTCACGGCACACGCGTCTTTCCATAAGGCGGCCCATTATCTGGGCATCCGCCCCATTGTGGTAGAGACAAACCGGCGGACGTTCCAGGTGGAGCCGGAGGTTATGGGGCAGGCCATCACGCCCAATACCATCCTTCTGGTTGCCTCGGCTCCCAACTGGTCGCAAGGCGTGGTAGATCCCGTTCCCGAGATCGCTGCGCTTGCCCGGGAGAGAGGAATCCTGTGCCATGTAGATGCATGTGTGGGAGGCTTCTATCTCCCTTTCCTGCGCAGGATGGGGTACCCTGTTCCGGACTTCGATTTCACCGTCCCTGGGGTGACCTCCATCTCTGCGGACCTGCATAAGTACAGCTATGCTGCCAAGGGCGCATCCACGATCCTGTACCGTAGTAAGGAACTTCGCCGCTACCAGATATTCGCCTGTGCTGAGACCACCGCCTACACCATCATCAATCCGACCATGTTGAGTACCAAATCAGGGGGTCCGATGGCCGGGGCGTGGGCCGTGCTAAACTATCTGGGCGAGGAGGGCTTTATCCACATTGTCCGGACGGTGCACCAGGCAACGCAGCGTATGATCCAGGGTGTTAACAGCATCCCCGAACTGGTGGTGCTGGGTGAACCGGTAATGTGCATATTTTCCTTTACGTCCGATCAGATCAACGTCTTCCAGTTGGCTGACGCGATGGCCCGGCGGGGATGGTATATCCAGCCGCAGCCATCCACTTCGGTCACCCCCAGGAGCCTGCACGTATCAGTCCATTACGGGAACGCCCATCAGGTGGATGCGTTTCTCCACGATCTGCGCGAAAGTGTGGAGGAAGTCAAACAGGCCGCGCCCGTTGATACCGAAAACATCCGTGCAATGGTGAACTGGGCACTGCAACATCCCAACCCGATGGAGGCGTTCCGCCAGTTGATGGAGACGGTCGGCGTTAAAGGTACCGAATTGCCTGAGGAGCTGGCCCTTATCAACGAAATCCTGGACATTCTGCCAGACTCGCTGGCTGATTCCCTGCTCGTTGAGTATTTTAACGAGCTATACGTCTGACCCTCTTTCCTGCAGCCAGGGCTGTGGTGAGTGAGGACCACCGGCTGTACCTGTAAACCCCTGGCTGAAAGTCTGTTTTACGATGTGATACGGGGCACAACCGGGTGAGGTTTTCTTCGTATATAATGGTATGCGTGCATTTTCAGACAAAATCCCTGGTAGCAGGAGGTGGCTATGGAGCGCAGACGTGTGTCCAATCTTGTCGGAGGGTTGATACTGATTTTGCTCGGGTTACTCTTTCTCATACCTCAGCTTTTGCCGGGATGGGCTCCACGTGTCTCGTGGCCCTGGTTTGTGATTGGTATCGGGTTGCTGCTTTTGATCATCGGCCTGGTGACTGATACGCCTGGTCTGGCCATCCCGGCGTGTATCGTCGGGGGTATCGGTGGGCTGTTGTACTGGCAGGACCTCACCGGTAACTGGGGAAGCTGGACTTACACCTGGACCCTGATTCCTGGCTTCGTTGGTGCGGGAATTGTGCTGTCCGGCCTGCTCGGGGGCAGGGCAGGCAGGGCATTGCGCGAGGGCGGCACGCTCATATTGATCAGCCTGGTGTTGTTCCTGGTGTTCGGGGCAGCGTTCGGTGGGCTGAATGTGTTGGGGCCTTACTGGCCGGTACTGCTGATCGGGTTGGGGATCCTGGTGCTCATACGCAACCTGGTCAGAAAGTAGCAGGGACACACCGGAGCGGAGAATTATCCCGGTTGATCTGTCCTTGCTGCTGAGCAGGTCGGGCATTATCACTGGATTTGTTGAGCCGCTCTGACCATAAGGAGCTTTGACATGAAAAGACCTGAAGTGCGGACCATTGGTGGCATTATTTTGATTGTTGTGGGGCTGCTGTTTCTGCTGGAAAACCTGGGTGTTCTCCGGGGAGCGTTTGCGCTATTGTGGGCTTTGTTGTTCGGCGTGGGTGGCGGACTGTTTTTGTATGTCTTCCTTACAGACCGGACCCAATGGTGGGCGATTATCCCGGGCAGTGTGCTGCTCGCTATCATGCTCGTGATCGCGTTGGACCAGCTCGCGCCCAATTTGAGCGCTACGTGGGGAGGGGCGCTTTTTATGGCCTGCCTGGCTCTGGCTTTTGGTGCTGTCTACCTTGTCGCGCGGGAGCACTGGTGGGCACTGATTCCGTGCGGGGTGATGTTCACCATTGCTCTGGTCGTTGCTCTCTCCGCCCTTGGGGTAGAGGGGCTTCAGGCTGGCGGGGTGTTTTTCATCGGCCTGGGTCTGAGTTTTGCACTTCTCGCTCTCGTACCGACAAGAGAAGGTCGTATGAAGTGGCCTCTCATCCCCGCTGGTACACTTGTAGTATTGGGACTGGTGGTCCTGGTCGCAACAACGGCTGTCCTGGGTTATGTCTTGCCGGCAGCGCTAATATTGACCGGACTTTACCTGATATTTCGTGTGCTGAGGTGACCCATTTTCTCCCGCAAGTTGGGACACGCTCGGCAGGCCGGGACCTGTCTTGCCTGCTGAATCAGCCGTCGGCTGCTCTCTGAGCTGCGGGAGGCCACTGACTCAGCACAGGTGGGGGTGATCAGTGGGAAATCTGAAGGCTGTGCGGCGAGTGCTGTGGGTGACCATGGCGCTCAATCTTCTCGCCACCTGCGTCAAGCTTGGTGCAGGTTATTGGACCAGATCACTGAGTCTGATCGCTGACGGGTTCGATTCCTTTTTTGACAGCGCCACCAATATCATTGGGCTGGTAGGGGTCTCACTGGCCGCCCGCCCGGCCGATCAGGACCATCCGTATGGTCATCGTAAGGCAGAGACATTGACGGCCATGGTGATCGCCTTCCTGCTCTTTATCACCACATGGGAGCTGATCAAAAGCGCTGTAGAGCGTCTGTTGCACCCTTCCCTTATCACTACTGAGGTAAATGTCTGGAGCTTCGCTGCGCTGGCGGCCAGTATTCTGGTACACCTGATGGTAGTATGGTACGAACTGAGCGCTGGTCGCCGTCTGCAAAGCGACGTTTTGGTGGCTGATGCACTGCATACCCGCGCCGACATCTTCGTTTCCCTCTCGGTGATAGGAGGATTGATCGCCGTCCGCCTGGGCTATCCACTGGCCGATCCTATCCTGGCACTTGTGGTGGCTTTCCTCATCGCTAAAATCGGCGTGGACATCATCCGTGAGAGTTCTCCCACCTTGATGGACCATGTCGTGGTGCCGGTGGACCGGGTGGAGCAAATCGCTCTCTCCGTGCCTGGCGTGGTATCCTGCCACAGGGTGCGCAGCAGGGGCCACGAAGGTGCCGTGTACGCTGACCTCCATATCCGGGTTGATCCGGCGTTGAGCACCGAACAGGCTCATGCCATCGCGCATGAGGTCCAGCACCGGCTGATCGAGGAGCGGCCCGATGTGCACGATGTGACGATCCACGTGGAACCGGCGGGTACTCTGCCTGCAGGAAATGACTGGCACACTGTGGCGGCCCAACTGCGCCGTCTGGCCGCCGGGCTTGGGATGAGCATCCATAACATGTGGGTGTTCGATGTCAATGGAGAGCTTTCGGTGGACGTGCATCTTGAGGCCGATGAAACCCTTTCCCTGCGCGAGGCTCACTCACTGGCCTCGTGTTTGGAAGAAAGAGCCTGCGCGGAGATTCCGCACCTGGTTGGCCTGACCACGCATATAGAACCACGGGGGCAAATTGCATCGGCGGATATGGAGCCGGCCACCTCTCAGACACTCCAGGTTATTGAGGAAGCAATTAACGGTGCATTAGAGGAGGGAAGCTACACTCAGCTCCAGGTGCGACGTGGCGAGCAAGGATGGGTGGTGATTATGAAGTACCTGCTGCCCGCCGATCTCTCGCTGACGGAGGCTCATAACATCAGCTCCAGGTTAGAGAGCCGCTTGAGGAAGGAACTACCTGACCTGGAGCGGGTGGTTATACACACGGAACCGGCGGCAGGTGACCATCTCCCTGAGCCGGATCGGATATCATGACACAGCCCCGGCCGTAACCTGATTTTGAATATGCGGATTCACGCAGACGCGCACGTATTACTGACATTACTTGCAGGCCTTGAAGCCGTCCCTAATGGTCACACAACTCACCGCGCTCAGTATTGCGGAGAAGGATCTCGTGAAGTGGGCGCAACTCCTCCGAGCGTCGCGATTAGCATCAGGTTTGCACGCGAGTGTGAGATGCGCATAACTGGATTCCGCACGTCGTTCCTGCCGGAGGTGCCCGCCGGAGGTGCCCGCCGGACGTGCCCGCCGGAGGTGCCCGCCGGACGTGCCCGCCGGAGGTGCCCGCCGGACGTGCCCGCCGGACGTGCCCGCCGGAGGTGCCCGCCGGAGGTGCCCGCCGGACGTGCCCGCCGGACGTTCCTGCCGGACGTGCCCGCCGGAGGTGCCCGCCGGAGGTGCCCGCCGGAGGTGCCCGCCGGACGTGCCCGCCGGACGTGCCCGCCGGACGTGCCCGCCGGATCACAATCCGGCGGCGGCGAGCGGCGGTCGGCAGCCAGCACCCGGCCCGCGTGGATTGTGATCCACGCGGTGCATAGTCAAGGGATTGGCCAGAGCCTTGCGCCTCAGAATAGTTATGCGAATAAAAAGAGCCTGTAGAAAGGTGTGCACCTGATCGCTTGTTGCCACGCATTTTGCCCCTTAACTGCCCGCCCCCCAGCAGGTTTGGACGCAATTTCCGCATTGGAGTGCGCCGCAATGTACCGCAATTTGTATTTTGCACCCACCAGCGTTATAATCATTTGCTGTGATCAGGATTGCGCACATAGAGACACTGGCCAAGCGATTGGTTGAGGGCACTTTTGCACGGGTATTCGCCGGGCAGCTAACCACACTTGAGATTGCCACACAACTTGCGCGAGCCGTCGAGGACTGCTACCCCTCTGACGTGCCCAACTACTTCCAGGTCCACCTGCATCCACACAACCTTCAGACGGCGGGAGCCGACAAGCGAACCTTTGAGGAAACTCTGGCCTGTCAATTGCATAAGCTGATGGTTCAGGCCGGCATAGAACGGTTTCCCCTGCCTGAAGTTAACATCGTAAGTGACGAGAATGTGGGCCTTCATGAAGTGCAAGTGGAGGCGAGTTGGATGCCGGAAAAACCAGCCGATGTTGAAAAGACTCGCGAGTTAAAGGAACAGGACAGTCCTGCGGAGCCACCTCCAGGGCGACCTTTTCTGATCCTGGAGGGTCGTCGGCACATCAACCTGGTACAGCCGATCATCTCTATCGGACGCGCACTGGACAACGATATCATCATTGACGATGTGCGTGTTTCGCGTCACCACGCGCAATTGCGCCGGCGTTACGGGCACTATGTGCTTTACGACCTGGGCAGTGCCGGAGGTACGCAGGTCAATAACTATCCGATCGAGGAATGCGTTCTTTACTCAGGAGACGTGATCTCACTTGCTGGCGTACAAATCGTCTATGGCGAGGATCCCCCTACTCCAACCCTCGATCAGGAGGGTGAACATACCCCACCTTCAGGCTCAGAGATCAGGCCCGGGAAGTAATGGAACTGCTGTTGTTGCTCCTGCGGGTGCTGCTGGCTGTACTGCTTTACGCTTTCCTGGCAGCAGTGCTGATCATGCTCTGGCACGACCTGCGGCGAGTAACAACGGAGCAGGCAGCGACCCGCCCTGAGGGGCGGCTGGTACTTATCTGTGCTCCGGACGATGTCCCGGCGCCTGGGACTGTGCTCTCATTACAACCGATAACTTCGCTGGGACGCGCGCCCGATAACACTATATGTGTCCAGGACCAGTTTGTATCCGCTTACCATGCATTGCTGATCTGGCGGGAGAAACAATGGTGGCTGGAGGACAGACACAGTCGCAACGGAACGCTGCTGAATGGCGAGCGTATCCGCGGCCCGACAGTGGTCTGTTCCGGCGACGTGATTGAAGTGGGATGCACTAAATTCAGGCTGGAGTTGTGATAATGGAGCTGGGACTGAACGGCAAAGTGGCTCTGGTCACCGCTGCGAGCAGAGGACTGGGCAAAGCAGTGGCGTTGCGCCTGGCGCAGGAGGGTGCCCGGGTATCCATATGTGCCCGCAATGAGGGGCCCCTCGCCGCCGCCTCTGCTGACATCCTCTCCAGGACAGGCCAGGAGGTGCTGGCCATCACAGCCGACGTGGCAGAGCCACATACGGCTGAATTGCTGGTGCACCGGACCGTTGAGCGTTTCGGACGCCTGGACATCCTGGTCATCAATGCCGGCGGCCCACCCGCCGGTAAATTCCTCGACTTCACCCCCCAGGACTGGGAACAGGCTGCGCAGTTGACACTGATGAGTGCAGTGCGGCTGTGTTACGCCGCTGTGCCAGTGATGAGGGAATGCGGCGGGGGAGCCATCCTGGCGATAGCCTCGGTCGCAGTTAAGCAACCTCTGCCCGATCTGATCCTCTCCAACAGCCTGCGCCTGGGTGTGATCGGACTGATCAAAACGCTCGCTGATGAGCTGGGTCCCTTCGGGATCCGTGTCAATGCCATATGCCCCGGCTGGACACGCACAGAAAGAGTGGAGCAACTCCTCCGTGACCGGGCCACCCGTAACCAGACCATCCCTCAGGAAGAAGCGGAACGCATCACCTCTGCCATCCCGCTCAGGAGAATGGGAACACCGGAAGAGTTCGCCAGTGCTGCTGCTTTCCTGGTGTCTCCGGCTGCCTCCTACATCACCGGCGTCAGCCTGCTGGTAGATGGGGGAATGTACCGGGGGGCACTCTAAGCCCTGGGTGATATGATGGCAGGGAAAGCGCGCCTGAGCCGGCACGATCTGCTGCCCCTGGTGGTGCTTTTGCTTCTCGGTTGCCTGAACCTGGGCTATTTTACGCTCTTCACCCTGCATTTCACGGGAGGCGAGTGGGGTGTCCCACTGGATGACGCCTGGATTCACTTCCAATTTGCCCGCAACCTGGCCCGTGGCGCCGGTTTTGCTTTCAACCCTGGTCAACCAATCTCCGGCTCCACTGCTCCGCTGTGGACGCTGCTGCTGGCAGCCACATATCTGATGGGCGGGGAGTTCCCGGTCGCAGGGCAGTGCGCCAGTGCTCTCAGCTTCCTGTGCGTGCCGGTCGTGAGCTATGCATTATGTAAACGGTTAACAGGCCGGCGGTGGGCCGCCTGGCTGGCCGGGGCAATCGTGGTGCTCAACGGCCGCATGGTGTGGGCAGGTCTGTCAGCGCTGGAAACCTGCCTGTTCGCCACATTCAGCCTGCTGGCTTTGCTGCTCTACCTTGAAGATCAGCATCTGCATCGCTACAGCATGCGCACGGCTGCTCTGTTCGGCCTGGCCGCTGTCTCCCGTCCCGAGGGCTACCTGCTCTTCGCCCTATCCCTGGCCGATACGGCGGTACGGTGGGCCAACAGGCCCGCGCAAAAAAGCTCAGCATCGGGTCTGTTACATCTGCTGCCACCCCTTGCTATCTTTTCAACCATAGCAGGCCCGTATTTGCTATTCTCGTGGCTCACTACCGGTCATCTGCTGCCCAATACCTACCATGCCAAGGCCACTTTCGATTTTCTGCCCGACCTCGACTTCCTGAGCCTTACGGCAAAGTATTTGATTCTGGATAATCCGCTCTTGCTCCCGTTTTACCTGCTGGGACTGGGGCTGCTTCTACGCAGAGCAACATTATTGACTTTGTGGAGCGTTGTGTTGCCGCTGGCCTATGCCATGCTCCACGCCATCCTTTACCAGCATGGCCGTTACTTGATGCCACTCATACCTTGCAATGCCGTTATCGGCATCGTGGGCCTGCTCGGAGTATTGCCCCTGGCACAGAGGCGCGGATGGAAGTGGTTCACTTCTACCAGAGCTATGACAGTGACAATGGCCCTGCTGCTGGCCGGGACAGCCTGGCGTCTGCCCACTATGGCGCATCTCTACGCCTGGAATGTTGACAACATCAATAAAATGCACGTTTCCATTGCCCGCTGGGTGGTAGAGCACACCCCCAGAGATGCACTGCTGGGGCTCAACGATATCGGGGCCATTGGGTACATCTCAGAGCGGCCGGTGGTGGACCTGGCAGGTTTGGTCACGCCGGAGATCACCCGCATCCTGCGCGCTCCGGACCGGGAAGCTCTGCTGGCAGAGTTCATGGCCAGGCAGGGGGTGGAGTATGTGATCATTTTGCCCAACTGGTTTCCCGAACTGGCTGCCAATCCCGATCTGGAGCCACTGTACCGTGTGACGCTGGAACGTAACACCATCGTTGGCGGAACCACCATGGTTTTATATCGCGCGCACTGGCATAAATGAGAGCCGGTGCACATATATGATGCGCATGCAGCACTGGACGATCAATCCATTCATGGTATAATCCAAACCGTTCTGAACTATATTGTGGAGGAGAGGATGAGACCACCGGTTGACCCCATTCTGATTCACATCACTTCTAACTTCGGCATCCACTGGTATGGGGTGCTGATCGTGGCTGGCGTGATGTTGGGGGCCACATACGCCTCCAGGCGAGCCAGAGCAGACGGCGAGAACCCTGATCACGTGTGGAATGCACTGGTAATCGCTATCATTCTGGCTATTATCGGCGCCCGACTCTACCATGTCTTCTCCGAGCCTGCAGGGGGCATGGTGGGCTGGAGTTATTACCGTAAACATCCCGGCGAAATATTTAAAATCTGGCATGGAGGCCTGGGCATTTACGGCGCCATCATCGGTGGCGTTCTGGGAGTGCTCATTTATGCCCGGTACGCCCGGCTGCGCCCGCTGCAATGGCTCGACTACGGGGCACCGGGCCTGGCCCTGGGCCAGTTTATCGGCCGCTGGGGTAACTTTATCAACCAGGAGTTGTACGGCCCCCCTACCAAACTGCCCTGGGGTCTGATTATTGACCCGGAGCACCGCATCGCTCCCTACAACGATCTGACCCTCTACCCGCCCGAGACACGTTTTCACCCCACTTTCCTGTACGAGTCACTATGGTGTCTGCTCGTCTTTGTCGTCCTGGCGACAATCGCGCGCAAATTAAAGGGACGTTTACTGGAAGGCGATATCCTGTTGGGATACATCATCGGCTATCCGCTGGGCCGTTTCTTTATCGAGTATTTCCGTCCTGATGCCTGGATGATCGGTCCTATCGCTGCGGCTCAGTTGTTTGCCATTATCTGTGTGGTGGGCGGCACCGCTGTGCTGATCCTAAGACATCTCAGAGTGCGGCGTCATTCACAAGCTGCTGTGGCGGCAGCGCGGGCGACAGAGCCGGCCGGGGATGCGGAAGAGTAAACGGAAGTTTGCAGGCCGTCTTGACAGGCTGGAGAGACCATTCTCCCACCTCAGGTTGCACTGCGTGAGTCCTGGAATAAAACCGTGTTATGATAAGATATGAACAGAGGGGAACGCCTCTACCGCCTGCAGTGTCTGGACAGCGAGGATGACATCACTAAACGTCGTCTGGCGGAGGTGGAGGCTGCCTTGCGTCAAAATGAAGTCCTCCAGGAAACACGTCGGGCGGTCGAGGAAACGCAGACGCAGGTTCGAAAGTTGACCGCACGGCAGCAGAACCTGGAGCTGGAGCTAAAAGGACTTGGGGATAAAATATCCACCTCGGAGCAGCGACTCTACAGCGGTGTGCTCAAGAACCCCAAAGAGATGACGGACCTTGAGGCGGAGGTCGCTTCTTTGAAACGGCGCAGGCAGAAGCTCGAAGATGAGTTGCTGGAGGTAATGATCGCGCGAGAAGAGGCTGGGGAACGACTTGCCCAGGTACAGGAACGCCTCAAACTTATTGAAGCTGATTGGTCGGCCCGGCAGGCAGAGTTGATAGCCGAACAGCATGCCCTGCAGGCCAGACTGGAAGAGCTAAACCAGGCCCGCCAGGCTCTGCTGCCATATATCACAGAGGACGATTTGGCCATATACTACAATCTGAGACGCAGGAAAGGTGGTCTGGCTGTCGTGTGCCTGCAGCAGGACGATACCTGCGGTGGCTGCGGCGTAGTGGTTTCGCCGGGCCTGAAGTGGCAGCTACGCCAGGAAGGACTCAGTTACTGTAGCAATTGCGAGCGCATTATTGTCCTGGTACAATAAAAGCCGCGACCTCCACGGGGCGAGGAGGTCGCGGCTCTGCGAAAGGAGGGTAACCACTTTTGGGGTCAGGGCGGGTTCCAACCCCATCATCCATTTTAGATTTTAGCGCATAAATGTCCCCGCGTCAATAGTACTTGTGTACCAGGTGCCTATCCGAAAAACGTAACCAACGCATCCCTATGCGTCGGTATAGCGGCATAGGGATGCCGCTTGTACGGTTTTTCGGATAGGTTCCAAAGCATTTCCAGCTCCGGCGAAATATGTGGCGCGGGCTCAGGTCTGGCAACGCCTCAGCCTGCCGTCGTCCTGGCAGGAAAAGCAACAGTCGAAGTCATCGCATGTACTGTGCCTGCCAGCCAGTGATCAGAAAGGCACAGGCAGTCTCTTGTCAACCCGTAACACGGCTGGCGACTCGCGGGGACCTATGCCCTGGATGCAAGCAGTGCTGAGGTTGCTACATGCTACTCAGGGCCTGTCCGAAAAACTTTTCGGATAGGCAGTCAGGCCTGAAAGCGGAAGGGAGGCATAAAATGGAAGCCAGTATCAGACTTGGCAAAATATGGGGTATCCCGGTAGGACTGCACACCAGTTGGTTCCTGGTGTTCGCGCTGGTCACCTGGTCGCTGGCTGTGGGGTATTTCCCTGGTGAGTACCCTTCCATGCCCAGGGCTGCATTCTGGGCACTGGGCGCAGTGACCAGTCTGCTGTTCTTCGGATCAGTACTGGTGCATGAGCTGGTACATTCATTCGTCGCACTGCGCCATAAGATCCCTGTGCACGGCGTGACCTTATTCATTTTTGGCGGTGTGGCGCAGATCGGCCGGGAGCCGTCCGATGCCGGCACCGAGTTTCGCATCGCGCTCGCGGGGCCGCTGGCCAGTCTGGGACTGGCAGCAGGATTCGCAATCCTGTGGTGGCTCGGCCAGGCCGTCCCTTACCTGGCCGCACCGGGCAGATGGTTGATGCGTATCAATGCTATGCTCGCCCTATTTAACCTGATCCCGGGCTTCCCGCTCGACGGCGGACGGGTGCTGCGCGCGGCACTATGGCATTTCATCGGTAGTTTCCAGCGCGCCACACAGATCGCCACGTTCACAGGCCAGCTTTTTGCCTTCGGCTTCATAGGATTGGGCGTACTCGTCATCCTGGGCGGCAATTTCATCAATGGTCTGTGGCTCGTGTTCATCGGCTGGTTCCTGCAGAATGCGGCCGCAGTCACCTATGCCCAGACAGCGCTGCAAAAGTCTCTGCGCGACATCACCGTGGCCCAGGCTATGACCAGAGATTGCCAGCTTATCCCCCCGCAGATACCCCTGAGCCAGTTGATCGAAGAATATGTCCTGACCGGCGGACAGCGCTGTTTCTTTGTGACCGAGAACGAGAGGTTGCGTGGGCTGCTGACCCTCACCGATATGGCGAAGATTCCCAAAGGAGAGTGGGCGCAGATTACCGCCGGCCAGATAATGATCCCCTGGGACCGCATAGTGCGGGTCAGGCCAGATATGGCCTTGCTGGCAGCATTACAGGCAATGGACGATGCCAACGTGAACCAGGTACCTGTACTCATGGGGGAAGAATTGGTGGGTATGCTGTCACGAGAGCAGGTGTTGCGCTACATCAGAACGCGCTCGGAGCTGGGTATTTAGTGCCTATTCGAAAAACGTAACCGACGCATCCCTATGCGTCGGTATAAGCGGCATAGGGATGCCGCTTGTACGGTTTTTCGGATAGGCTCTTAAGCGACGCAGTTATTATACAGGGTTACAGGAGGACAGCATGGATTTGTTCGATAAATGTCGGCAATTTACTGCGGCCAGGGAGGCACAGGAGGCCGGGTTTTATCCCTACTTCATTCCTCTTACCGACAGTGAGGGCACCGAGGTGATCGTCGGCAATCATCGGCTGATCATGATCGGTTCAAACAACTACCTTGGCCTGACCGCGCACCCTAGAGTGCGGGAGGCCGCCCTCGACGCCACAAGGCGCTATGGCACCAGTTGCACCGGCTCCCGTTTTCTGAACGGCACACTGGAACTCCATCTGGAGCTGGAACGATGCCTGGCTGAGTTCGTGGGCAAGGAAGCGGCGCTCGTCTTCTCCACCGGCTATCAGACTAACGTGGGCACTATTTCGGCACTGGTGGGGAAGGGCGATTTTGTGATCACCGACAAGGAGGACCACGCCAGCATTGTAGACGGTTGTCGGCTCGCCTTCGGCGAGACGCGTCGTTTCCGTCACAATGATATGGAGCACCTCGAACGCGTGCTGGTGGGATTGCCTGATGAGGCAGGCAAGCTGGTCGTCGTAGACGGCGTGTTCAGCATGGGGGGTGACATCGCCCCATTGCCTGAGATTGTCGCGTTATGCCGCCGTTACGGTGCGCGGCTGATGGTAGACGACGCCCACTCGATCGGCGTTTTGGGTGGGGGGCGCGGTACACCTGCGCACTTCGGCCTCACAGATCAGGTAGACCTGGTGATGGGGACCTTCAGCAAGTCGTTTGCCAGCCTGGGGGGGTTTATCGCCGGGGACGCGGATGTGATCCACTATATCCAGCACCATGCCCGCTCGCTCATATTCAGCGCAAGCATGCCACCGGCAAATGTGGCCGCTGCGCTGGCCGCGTTGAAGGTGATGCAGGAGGAGCCGGAGCGCATCGCGCGCGTCAACGAGATCGGCGAGCGGATGCGGCGCGAATTCCGCCGCCTGGGCTTTAACGTCGGCGCCAGTCAGACCCCGATCATCCCTATCATCATCGGTGACGACATGCGCACATTTATGGCATGGAAGGCGCTCTACGAGGCCGGCATTTACACCAATCCTGTCATCTCGCCAGCGGTGCCACCGGAATCAGCTCTGCTGCGCACCAGTTACATGGCAACCCATACAGACGAGCAGCTTGAGCGCGTGCTTGCCGCCTTCGCGGAGGTGGGGCGGGCACTGGGGCTGACTGCATAGCCGGCAGGCTATAAAACAACCTCCTGCATCTCACCCACCGCCCCTCCCCCAAGGATAACTAAAAGCTGCCAGGCTTCTGAAGCCTGGCAGCTTTTGCATATGTAAAGGCGGTGCGGTTCGCCCTGTTAAGAGCTGAAGTTGCGCATCACCAACGGCATGTAGATCCTGCCCAGGAACAGGGGTGTCTTCAGCTCGACCCTCTGATCATCCCACTCCACCACGGTGGTCACCGCGCCTAACTCGAGGGTGCCAACGGTCTTGTGAGCGGTTAAGGTTAACGTTATCCGCTCACAATGCTTTAACACAGGAGTCCAGACCACCTGGTTACCGTTGCATGTAACAGTACCGCCATCCCCGGGCAGGATGGCCGTGCCGGTACTGCAGTTGAACTGCAGTGACGCATCCAGCGTGGCGGTGATTACAATGGTCTTCGTGTCGCCCTCCCCACTCCCGGTGTAATGTGCTGCGATTGGATAGATAAAAGTGTAGGAGCCCGGCGTCCAGATCGCTTTGGGGGTATAACCGGCCGTGTCCACAGTGACACCGCTCCCGTTCTGCTCCTTTGCCCTGGCAAGTGCAATGCTGACCATCACGATAACTACCAGCGCGATTGCCATCATCAAACTGAGAATAACACGTACACTTTTCATGACCATCCTCCTCAAAAAGGAAATAGTTAGTTACTGCCGGTCGCATATCGGGGGGGTTGTTGGTTGCTTCCCTAATCTTTCATTTCCACCTCCCTTCTCTGTAAACTGGCCGCTATTCCGGGGAAGCATCTCGAGGATGAATTCAATTTTACGCGTTATTTCATATTTGTCAAGGCACGTGACCGGCGGGGGGTGCCCGTCATATTTTTGCATCCGCTGGCTCGGGCCGGTCTTCAGACCACGCCTGACACCGCACTACAGGCAACAGTGTAGGGCAACTGCGAGCAGTTGCCCTACAACCGACGTCGCCACGACCGGCCACAGCCTGCTCTCGCCACCGTCTTGTGCAAAAAAGTGACGGACACCC
>Ga0209101_1000440_pt1 | contig 34265 bp, 48 predicted proteins | sample ConPoolayeCmetaG_FD_185481 | JGI IMG/M metagenome (GOLD analysis project Ga0209101, IMG submission 185481) | Hot spring microbial mat communities from California, USA to study Microbial Dark Matter (Phase II) - Cone Pool mat layer C metaG... ...
ATGCCAGACATAGACATAGATTTTCTCCCAGAAGCAAGGCCGCACATCAAGAAGTGGATAATAGACACATACGGTGCAGACAACACCTGCAATGTTGGCCTGTGGCAGACATATAACCCCAAATCCGCCCTGGAAGATGTTGCCAGGGCATATGGATATGATAATAAGAAAAGAGAGTTAATAGAAATAAGCAAAACACTGCCACTGGATTTTGACGATGTTGATTTAGAAGATGCATGCAGTGATAGATATCCACAGTTTAAAGAGTGGGTAGAGGCCGATCCAATAAACAAAACAATAGCCGAAACGGCATTTAGGCTTGTTGGTAGAATAAAGGCGCAAGGGACACATGCTGGTGGGGTCATAATTTCCAGTGTGCCATTGGCTGAGCATTTGCCGACGACCAAAATTGGTGAATCTTCTGATATCATGTGGACATCTGAGTGGACAGAGGGTCTTAGAAGCACACAACTGTCCAAGTTTGGCTTTGTAAAGTATGATGTGCTGGGTCTAAAAACTCTCAGCTATATATGGGCGGCCTCAAAAATGGTAAAGCAAACCAGGGGCATAGATATAGTTTGGAAAGACATTCCATTAGATGATGAATTGGCTCTTAAGATGGCCAATGATGTTAAGGTTGATTCGGTTTTTCAGCTTGATACTGACATAGCTCGTGGCATATTAAAGAGCGGCGGGGTAAAAACATTTAAAGACCTGATAGTGTATATAAGCCTTGGAAGGCCGGGGCCGCTTCCGATGGTTAAGGAATACATCGACAGAAGAGACGGCAAAAAGAGTTGGGAAAAGGAAGAGCACCCAAAGATGGCTGCGCTTCTTGATGACACATATGGCATATGTGTATATCAAGAGCAAGTTACATCCATATTGACCAACTTGGCCGGATTTAGCATCCCGGAAGCAGAGAAAGCAAGAAAAATCATGTCCAAAAAGTGGTCTGAGCAGCTTGAGTGGGTGAAGCAGAGAGCCATTGCTGGGTTTAATAAGACAATGCCGGGTTATGGGCCGACAACTGGTGAAGATGGAAGTAGAATGACATGGGCGCAAATGTATTGGCAAAGACTTTCCACTTTTGCCAGGTATAGTTTTAATAAAAGTCACGCTCTAAGCTATACAATACAATCATACAGGTGCCTATATTTAAAATCTCATTATCCGGCCGAGTGGTGGTGTGCTGTTCTAAACAATTGTGATTTAGATAAGTTGCCGAGAAATGTTGCTGGCGTCAGAAACAATGGCATAGAACTAATTAACATTGATTGTAATAGGCTTTATAAGAATTTTGCTGTGGTTGATGGCAAAATCATTCTTGGTCTGGTTGGCATTAAAGGAATAGGAGAAAAAGCCATTAGCCGGCTTGTGTGTGGTGAGAACAATTATAAATCTTTTGATGAATTTGTAAAAGCGAATGGACACAACAAAACGCTATATGAAAGGCTTATTAAGCTGGGGGCGTTTGATGGAATATATCAAAACAGGCGCAAGTTATGGTATTGGTACTTGTATAAATATGGTACTGCGTCGGAAAGAAAACAGGTGAGAAGCAGCATTAATGAAAAGTATTCTCAAATAAAAAACGTAAAGGTAAAAAACAGTTTTTCGCTGAGCTTTGATGAGTTTGACAAACACATTGACATCGATGATTACTCGCCAGATCAGCTACTGGGATTCCAGCAGCAGTATCTTGGCTTTTTTTGGGATTCTCCAATGAGCATTTATAAACACAACACAGACCACAACATTAGAGCGGCAAAGAGACACGGTTATGGTCGTATAGACTGCGTGATCACAAATGTTGAGCACAGAAAGACTAAAAACAACAAGTCATTTATAACTCTAACCGTGGTTGATAATAAAGATCAAGCAAAATTGAATCTGTGGGAGAACGATCTTAGTTCGGTTGACAATGCGGATGAAATGTTCAAGCCCGGAGTGGGTTTGGGTGTTAGGGTAAAGTGGAGCGAGGTGTATAATTCGTTTTCTCTTGTGCGAGGTGGAACAATAACCATGCTTAAAAAGAAGAAAAGGGAAGAGGCGAACATTAACAATGACATAATAAATGAAATGATTGAAAAAATTGAAGAGGAACTATAATGTTGTTAAAGACTAAGGATGGCATATGCTGTGATTGGTGCGGGGCGATTCTAAAAAATAAATTTGTATATTATTCAGTATCATGTATAAGGGTTAAAGTTGATAAAGATAAGGCAGAAACCAGCCCGGTTAGCGTTGATGGTGACGTTGTGGACTTTGATGTCTGTGAAAAGTGTCACAAAGCCAACGTTGATAAGACCTTGGAGCTATATGACAAGATAAATAACGTCTGATATGAAATATATATTAGGAAGTGGACTGATAGGATTTCTGGCTAAACATATATATCCAGAGTATCACATCATACCAATTGGCAAGTCAAGGTATTATAGGTATGAAACGGCCTTGTGTGATAATTATGTGTTTTGCAACGATGCCATTGATGATGTTATTAAAGGAATATCGAGGTCTTTTATTCCTGTTTTGTTTAAAAGAGCAATATCATATTGTGGTCAAATAATATTTAATTGTGAGTCACAATTTATTGTGGACTGGTTAAACAAAGCATATGCTAGCCAACCGCACCCACACGCTGCTTTTGCCATAAACAAATCTGGGTTTATATACAATGTGTATGGCACAGACATATTTCAACATTTGGAGAAACCATCTTTGCTTACTTGCAAAGATTTTATACTTTCTGGCAATAAGTTGGTGGGCATTGATGTTCAAAACAAAACAATATGTACGCTGCATGGCAACATGCCATATGAACACATAATAAGCACGGTGCCACTAGACTACTTGCTTGATTTGTGCAAAATCAAACACCAGTTGCAGAGCCTTGATCTGCACACTTTTATTATAGAAACATCTGAGCTAGATTTTGAGGGGGCATCGGAATTATTGGTGGCTGATGATAATATAGACTTCTTTAAATGCACTCGCATATCTGATAATTGTTATCAATTTTATGCCAACAAAGATATTGAAAACATAAGCATGTATGTGTCTAAATTCATAAAAAGATTTAACATCATTAGCGCCACATGCGTAAGAAAGGCAATTCCAATCGGAGATCCTCCACAGCATTTGATACCAAATGAGATATATTGCGTTGGCAGCAACGCGCAATGGGACGATGGCATGGACATTTCCAGTTGTATACTGCGGCTGCTAAAATTATATAATAGAATTTGAGGGGATTTTGTTATGGTGGTTGATTTTGATGTTCTCAAAAGTATGGGATTAGATTTCAAAATAGTTGATGCCGATCCACACACCATGTGGGAAATGGAAGCGCGCAACTATGAGGGATTGGTTAAACGTTTATCTAAATATCCCGACCTTGAATTGGCCATCAACGATCGTGACTCTGATAATCTTCTGGTTTACTTTTGGAGTGCTGCTCTGTTAAATGAAGATGACGATACGATTGATTGATTGGCAAACCACTGGTTTTGTGTGTCTATGGTTGATAATATTAGAATGATAAACAAAATCAATGAATTTGATTTTAATTCTGACAAGTGTGTGCCAACAAATACCACGTTGGAGTCGCAAGCAAGAGCACAACTTGAGAACAAAGAAGTACAACTGCTGGGTCTGCGCCACTTTTGCTTTTCATGCAGGTTGTGTCCCCTTGGTTGTAGCCTTATTGAAGAAAAGGGCAAGAAGTTTGATCCGCATGTGTTTAGCAATATGAACCATAAAGCCGAATTTGTGGTTGTTGGCCAAAACCCGGGTTTTGATGAATGTATGGAAGGCACTCCATTTGTCGGCGCCGCTGGTAGGAATTTTGATGCTGAAATTGAGAAGCACAAGATTAGTAGAAGACACTTTTATATTACAAATGTTGTAAAGTGTCACACAGTTAAGAATAGCAAGCCAGATAGAAAATATGTTGATGTGTGCTCAAAGTTGCTTGAGTTGGAATTAATGATAATTAAACCAAAGCTCATAATTACCCTTGGGGCGTCATCTTTTGATTATTTGTGTCCAAACATAGCCTATAGTAGTGGGTTGGGAAACATTAATAATTCTATATATGATATCCCGGTTTTTGCGGCATATCATCCATCGCCGCTGAACATTAGTGAGGCATCTCGCCGCGAAGAGTTTAATAGACAAATATCGCTTATGTGTAAGCTGATTAAGGCCGTTAAGAAAGAAGATTATTTCGCTATTTAATAGAATATGCTGTCACGGTTCTTCCGCCAGATTTTATTGATTCTTTATTTAGCAACAGGCCTTTTGCCATGACGTATCGATGCAATTTAAGCATAAATCCCATTAATTTTGTGTGTTCGTGTGGGGGCACTCCTATTATTTCACCAATTTCTGTCATGGTCGTTAGCATTCTGCCCTTGCGATCTAGCAGCACCTCAAAGATCATTTTAAGCTTTTCATCCACTTGCTTTTGTTTTTCTCTTTTGATGCTGCTTTTGCTAATGTTGCTTGGTTTGTTTTGTGATGGCTGTACTTCTGCCTGCTCCTTTATTGGTAGCTGTTGTGTTGGCTGGTTATTTTTGGGCGTCTCTATTTCGCGCTCGTTTTTGATGCTATTGCTGATTGGATCACTTTGGTTCTGGTTTCCTGTCTCGCTGGCCAGCATTCTTTTTATGGTGCCAATTGCTTGTATTCGAAGTGTTTCTGAGGTTTGTTTGTGTTGTCTTTTCCACAGACCACCTATGTGACTTGGTATGTTTATTTCTATGATATCAGTGCGGTTCTTGTTCATTTCCTGTCCTCGCGAAGTCGGCCATAATTATTATCAAACGTATATTTTACTAAACAAAGGAGATGGCAATGGCCTCTAGGTGTTTAATGTGTAGTTCTGATTCGCCACAGGCATACAAAGGGTTAAATACTAGAACTGTGGTGCAGATCGATGGTATAGAATATAATGTGTGTTTGTGCGATGAACACGCAAACTCCGTAACTATGGCACAAATAAGAGGACAAATCATTGCAATGCGCAACAAATTGAAGGAAGTAATTAAGCTGGCGAGAGAGATAGGCATATATGAAGATGACAAACAATCGGTGGTTATTCAACCACAACCAATAAGACAACCGGCACAAAAGATTGTGCAAAACGACGCTGAGCAGGAACAACAAACAAAGGGTGATTTAACCACACTTCCCAACAGCACAATAACACCAGAGGAGAGAGATGAATCGACCATAAGCGTCAACAAAAATACAGGCGTGCAACACGTATCCGACAAGACCGTTAATAAGGTGGTGGACATGCAGCAGGTTGTTGGTCGCGGTGGCAAGCCAACGGTTATACCGAAGAGAATGGTTGGAGACTTTGGAACCACTGAAATAAGAATAGTAAAGACTGATGATAGTGTGATACAAAAAAGATTGAGGGCGTTAGTGTGTGGCGGCGATTCTGGGGCAAAATGTCATCAGTGCAATGGTTCGGGCATAGACAGTGACGGCAATGTGTGCAAAGAGTGCGGCGCATAATTTAATAAGCGTTGAGATTGTGTGAAACACAGAACAGACATGGAAGGCAGAATAAAATTGCAAAGCAACACAAAGGTGCTGAGATCGTATGGGGCAGTAAGAAGAGACATAGACACATTATTGGCTGAAATAAGTGGTGAGCTGTGCAATCATGCTAAATTGGCTGCCAAGCACCCCACTAGATTTATGATCGATGAATTAAATGACGTAAGAAGGGGGCTGCAGAGCGCGCTAGAGTTTTTAATTGTTGGCTAAACACGGGTTAAAAGGAGTGGCCATGAGCGGCAAAGAGCAGATAAAGACTGTACTAAAGAAATATTTTGATACACGAGACTATATAGATGTGTTGTTGGACTATATTAATTCTGAGCTAAAAAACTACGACGATTTTGTTGCCAAGCACAAAGAATATGGCGTTTATAATAAACTGGAGAAGTTTAGAGAAAAATTAAAAATCATATTAAAGATGCTGCTTGCCAGCAGATATAAAATGGGCCTTGTTGGCACACACAGTCCGTGCGTTGTCTCAAGGACAACAAGAACACGAAAGATTAAGAAGTAACCTATTGTGTGGGCTCCATGCCCATAAATTTGGCAATGCTTGGCTTGAATGGGGTCGGGGCGGCGGTTGGTGACCACAGCGGGCAATACTCATGCCCGGCTTTGTGTACGCCAAATTTGTTAAACGCAGACATGAATTTTGCCCCATTAACCAGTTTCCTGATTCTTCTTCTGCGTCGTCTTATTGGTCTGCAGGATCCATTTGGTAATAGATATAGGTCGGTTAATTTCATTGGGTTCTTTCACCATTAATGACTGAATTAATTATTTTAGTGGCTTCATCAATGGCCTTTGTCATTTCGTTTGTGGGAACTTTCATGGCGGCCATTTCTGCATTAAATTGACCAATAAACTTTGGATTCTCGATGCTACTATAACAAATTGTGTGATGGAAAGCCGCACATATTTGATCATATGCTGTAATTTCTGGTTTGTTTATCATTATTTTAAACAGCTCTTCTATGGCCGTCTCGTTAAGCTGTGCTTTATGCTCGTCATCTGGCCTGCCAGCAACATAGTTAACTAGTCCTATTTCTTTTGCTCTGTCCATCATGTGTTTGAATGCTGTGATGAATGCTTTTTCTTTCTTTTCTTTGTCCATTGTTGGTCCGCCCGTTATACAAAAATATCGTAGAAATCTTGGTTATATGTTAAATTCTTGCGCACAATTGCTGTTGATGGCACTTTATTGTGGGAGTATAAAAATAGACGATGACGTCTGTGCATGTAGCTTAGACGTAGCGGGGTCTTTGATGTATACGTTATACTATCAACGTTCATGTTTGGCACATCAATGTAAAGAGATGGGTTGTTAAACCTTTTATATATGCATACCATGCAGCAATCCTCGCCAGTTTATCAATTTATTTTTGATTTCGTGCTTTGAAGGAGAATAAAATGTCTGTTAAGAAGAATGCCAACAAAACCAGTGGTGTTAATAGACCAGACGACTCTTGTGGTGTCGATGATCTGCGATTGTTGTTGAATAAGAAATTCGGCGATGGGGCAATCATACCGCTGAGCGAAGATTTTAAAGTTAAATGTGATGTGATTCCAACTGGTTCACTGCAGCTTGATTATGCGATGGGAGTTGGTGGGTGGCCAAGGGGGCGTGTGTGTGAGATTATTGGCCCAGAAGCTTCTGGTAAAACCACCTTGGCATTGCACGCCGTTGCCAACGCACAACTTCAAGGCGGTGTGGCTGCCTTTATAGATGCGGAGCATGCTTTGGATCCATCATATGCTCAAAGGCTTGGTGTTGATTTTAAGCGATTAATTTTTAGTCAACCAGACAGTGGTGATCAAGCATTTGAAATAATAGAAACCCTGGTTGAATCTGGTAAAGTGTCTGTTGTGGTTGTCGATTCTGTGGCGTCGCTGGTGCCAAAGGAAGAGCTAGAGGGTGAAATTAGCGATAATAAAATGGGGGCACAGGCCAGATTGATGAGCAAAGCCCTCAGAAGGGTTTGTGCCAAAACTCAGAAATCAAATGTGTGCATAATCTTTATTAATCAAATAAGACACAAGATAGGCATCTTTATGGGAAACCAGGAAACCACCCCTGGCGGAAATGCCCTAAAGTTTTATGCTTCTATGAGAGTAGACATAAGAAAAATGGAATCAATTAAAAACTCAGACAACAACATTGTTGGTCACCTGGCTAAAATAAAGATTGTTAAAAATAAGGTTTCAATACCATTCAAGAGTTGTATAATTAATATTGTGTATGGCGCTGGGATTAATTACACATATGACTTATTAGAGTGTGGTATAAAATATGACTTCATAACAAAGGCAGGTTCGTGGCTAATATATGATAAGACCAAGCTGGGGATGGGCACACAAAATGCCATGGCCTTTCTTAAACAAAATGAGGAAATAATGAAAAAATTAGACTCTGAAATAAGGACAAAGCTTTTTAGTGGAGATGTGCCAGTGGTTGAAGCAGACACAGACAATGTAAATGATATAGAGGAGAAAGATGATGGCGACTAAACCACCGAAATTTTCTATTGATGATACAATATACTTGCGCGAATCAGCCATGTTGGGTTTTATTGAGTCATATAAAATCACAGGAATGCACTATGAAACGTCGTCTGGTCAGTGGATATATCATATAGCCATAAAACCTCGCAGAGAATCTTTTACTACAGTCATGGACATGTATCAACTCGTAAACAAAGAGGAGCTGCTGCTAAGAGAAGATGAGCTGGTTACATTTTGTGAGGCTGTTAATTTGGCGATTATAGAAACGCAAAGAAGACTGAATCAATTGCTAACGATGAAGTCTGAAAAATGTCAGGAGTTGTGATGGGTGGCGGTAGCGCACACGGCTCTTTAACACCAATAGAAGAAAAGTCTTTGATATCGCTGGCCTTTGATGAGCCAGAGTTCTTCTCTTTTATCGTTGATCGTATAAAAGATGAATACATAACATCTGATGAATGCAGACTAATTCTTGCTCTGATAAAACACTATCACAAGCACAATGCAGAAATTCCAACGCGGGAATTTGTGCGTAATTCTGTATTAAAGCACATCGATGTTGATTCAGCAAACTATGAGGAGTTACTTGAATTATTTTCATTTAAAATTAACCCGCGTGATTATAAAATAATAAAACAGAACATCATAAAATGGCTACAAAGCAAAGCATATGGCGCAATCTTTAGTGAAGAGGCCATTGAAGCATATCGAAGTGGTGAATATAACAAAATACACGAAATAATTGAAAACGCGTCTCGCATACAAGACATTGGCGACAATGGAATGTGGTTCTTTGACAACATAGAAATGCTTTTTAAACAAGACGTTGAAATCAAGTATACAACAGGCTTCACTGCTCTTGATGCCATAGTTAATGAGGGGGGGCCAACCAAGGGAGATGTGCTGGTTTGGATGGCCCCAACTGGTGTTGGCAAATCAATTGCAATTGTTAATAATGCCGCAGCTTGCATCTATCGCAAGCTGAATGTGTTACATATAACTTTAGAACTGTCGTGGTGGAAGACGGCTTTGAGATATTGTGGCGTGTTTAGCAAGATTCCAATTGGTAGCAGACATTCTCAGCACGAATACATAACGCGAGTGCTACGGAAGCTAAAAGAAACATGTGGGGCGTCTTTGGCGATATTCGAATACCCGCCAGACGACATTAGCGTGGATACCATATTGGCGTTGGTTGATCATCTATACAAGACCAGAAAGTGGCGCCCAGATGTTATAGCCATAGATTATCTGGAGCTCTTGTTGTCGCGCAATCAGTATTTTAACCGTGATGAATATCTCAGGCAGAAAAAGATATCTACCGAGGTTAGACAATTGGCTAAGAAGGCTGATGCTTTCGTGATAACTGCAACACAGACCAATCGTGGAGATATTAAAGGCACAGACAGGCCATCACAAGAATCGTTCATCGAACTAAATAGAGTGGCAGAGTCGTATGGTAAGATGATGCCAGTTGATTATGTAATAAGCATAAACCAATCTGCTGGAGAAAGAACCAAAAATCTGGCCAGATTATATGTGGCCAAGAATCGCAATGGGCCAAAATTTGTGTCATTAACCACAAGATTTGATTATGAGACAATGTGCATTTCTGCCATAGATAATAACGAATATCAAAGCATTCTTCAAGAAGGAGAATAAATGCCAAGCAGGATAAAGAAAACAAAACGAGGGGTTGATGTTAATGACATTAAGAAGATCTTTTCATGTGAGGTGGCGCACACACACAGGTTTGCGTGCATCATGAAAAGGCCAAACACAGATGACCTAAGCAGTGAGGCCATTGAAGAAATTAATTACATATCTCTCTTGTTCCAGGCGTGTGTAAATAGGGTGTATTTAGAAGCGACCCCACATGAAACCAAGATCAACATATCATTGTATAACATATTAGACCCAAAATCAAAAAGGATGTTATTATCACAAATTAGGGCTTTAATAGATAATGAGGCCAGAACTCACATAACCATATTTAACATGAATGAGGCTGGTAGAATATTGTCAGAAGAGCAGTATGTGGTATCCGTTACTAAGATGTCTATTGTTCGCGATCATAATTGTGAGCACTTGCAGTGCATTGATATAGAGGGTGTTGTAGAAAGCGAATTGGTTGCGGAGTAGTAATTATGCCAACATATGATTATAAATGTGTAAAATGCAAGCATATCCAAGAAGTAGTACATAGCATACATGCTAAACCATCAATTAAGTGCTTAAAATGTGGAAGCAAATGTGAGCGCACCTATGAAAGAACATCTTCTGTGATATTTTATACGCGAGGAAATGGCTATTGTGATGTGCGCGGGTGTAAGAGAGATATGGCCCTATATCACCTTATGCACAGAGACCCATACGCAGCCCACCGTTTGCCGGGGGAAAGAGACCACTTGATGGATAAAATAAGAAAGGCTGGAAAATTTAATAGAAACCCAAAGTATATCACTCCAAGACCCAACAAGAAGAAAAGCGGCTGATGTCATTAATAATTCAGATCTTGTATGATAACGGCCCCAAATCCTTGCCGCTATACGGGGTGGTGTGTGATGGTGGCAAGGATGGCATGGAATTTTTGCCACTATACATGAGGGGATTAAAAACAAAGCTTGCGACAGTGTTTTCTAACTTGGAACGAATTCAAGAATTGATAAAATCAAATGATGTATACATAAATAATGTGATGGGTTTGCTCAGGCACATTAACATAGATGTTAAGCATGATCGTGCGATTTATGAGACATTTGACAATTATGATTGTCACAAAGAAGGCATAGATGGTATTCAAAAGGCTCTTGTTGCTGGTGTTGAAAGAATAAAACAATATGCTGGCAGCAAAAAATGGATGGCCATAAAAGGCATGTCTTCTATAATCTACTCAAAGATTGAAAAGCGCGGCATTGTGTGTAACGGCGAGGTGCTGTATCCCAAGTATGACATGGGACTGTATAGTGGCAGGTCTAGAACAACTGTGTTTAATGTTCAGGGGGCCGATTCATCATTTGACATTTCACACCCAGATAAAGAAAAAAACATCCTGCTGTGTTTTGACTGGGTGGCAGCAGACATACGAATTGCTGGATATTTGTCCAATGATAGCTTCATAAATGAAAGTTTCAATGAAAGTGATCCATATGAGGCCCTTGCCAATCTTATTAATGGAAAAGGCGACAAGTTGGTCAGCCGCAAAGAATGTAAGCTGCAATTTTTAAAAAGTCTATATACGATGGATGTGGATGGGCCATTTCTGAACATTGCTAAGGGCCTTGGTGAGTGGGTTAGGGATAGAGTAGCCGAATATGCCAGCGGCAAACCATTGTTTACCATTGCTGGAATGCCAATTAATGGAAACAGGAAGATTAGAAGCGCGTTTAATGCAACAATACAGGGGTCGGTGGCCGAAGCCTTACAATCAACAATGTTTGCAATTGGTGTAAATTACGCTGATAACATATTAACGGAGGCGCATGATTCTATAATCATTTCTTGTGGTATAAAAGATGTTGAATGGTGGGTTGAACATGGATATAAGTTTATGTTGACTCCACTTAAGTGGTTTCTTGATATAGATATACACTTTCCATTGCGCATATCAATTGGTAAGAGATGGAAAAAGTACGAGCTAGTAAGGGTGTATAGATAAAAGGCGACCACATGGATACAATAGAAGTGCCTGGATCCACGGATCTAACTGATGCAGAGAAATCTATTGTTGAAACAGATGATGACTTTAAACGAGCAATTTGTTTAATTAAAATCACGGCGTTTGGCAAGACCAAGACATTCAACCTTGGCGATGATATATCAATAAATTATGAGAAGTTAGAGCTTGAGATGGATAGTTTTCCACAGGTATATCATTTGTGGGCTATGGTATATGCGGAGGTAAAGGGACTGCTTGATTCATTAGACATACAGATTCGCAAAAGGAGAGCTTTTCTGCGTTCCACAATCATAAAAGAATCAGAAAGTAAAATGAGAAGGGGTGATGTTGAAGATTTAATAGATTGTGACGATGATCTAATGAACTTGGAAGCACAGAAAGTTGTTATAGAAAAGAAGGCCAGAAAGTTATATCACACGCTGGAAGCCCTGAAGATGAAAAATGACAACATGAGATCGCTGTTTGGGTTTAAGAAGCAGGAATTGGCTGGATCTAGATAAAGAAAGGAGGATATGATTATGGCCTGATAAATGATCAATTGTGCAATGGTTTTGTGAATGTTGATGATGGCAATGATAAGGATGAGCTGTGGATGGCTTAATAGGAGAAGAAGATGAGTGATGTTGATGCTGAACTGGAAAAAATTAGGGCAATAATGAAGAAGATGAAGGGTGGGCGTCAGCATGACCAGTCAGAATGGAGACCGGACAAGGCCTCACCAAACGCTTCCTTAAAGTGGAAATTTTTCTTTCTCCCGCCAGTGGATTCTATGACAATGTGGTGTTATCGTCATGGGTATCATTTCATTAACAACAGATCGTATGAATGTCCGAGATTGCACGATTCTCAATCGTGTCCGCTATGTGACTACGCCTTTAATGAAATGCAGAAGTATAAAGACAGAGAGTCGCGCAGCAAAATTGCAAGGGCCTTGCTCCCAATGGCGAAGTATGCCGTTAACATTTACTTCCCCATGTACGAAACAACACCAGAGCACCTCAGAGATAAAGTCATGTGGTTTAGTATGAGCCAGACAGTGTACGACATTTGTGAAAAGGTGATATTTAGAGATGGCCCAGGTGATGGTCCAGAACCAGAGCCATATGGTGTGTTCTGGAATCCAGAAGACGCATACCCATTTATCTTGGAAGCCAGGCTTAAAGGAGAGTGGAATTCGTATGATGCGTCGCGCTTTTTGCCAACCAAGGTCCCAATAACAAAGAAGGGCAAAGAAGCAATCAATAAAATCCTGGCCTCCAGACACGACATACCATCAAAATTTGAGAGCAGAAACTTTGATGCGTTGACCAACATTGTTAAACAGCTGTCTGGTGAAATACCCATGATTGTTGCGCAAGAACAAGAAGGCGTCGCCGCAACAGGCGTTAAAACTGTGACGTCTGGCAATGTTACAACAATAAAACACAGCGCGCCGCTGGTGGTGGAGAAGCCAAAAACAAAGAATGTGTTGGAGTCAACCGAAGTGGAACTCGAGCCAAAAGAAGAATTGGAGACCAAGCCGAACGAAGATGCTTCTGGCAAGGATGATATGGAAGATGATGAAGAATTGGCAGCCTTGTTGTCAAAGTTGAAGAAGAAATAATAGACTGACAATTGTTTGCGATTTTGTTTCCTGATGGGAGGATGTGTTTATCCTCCCATCAGGTTTTAAAACAAATATAAATGTGGATTATTTACTAATGGAGAGGCAAAGCTATGGCAGTACACATTGTGTATTTAAAACCCACAAATGTGTTAAATGGCGTGGTTATAGACAAGAATACCGCAACAATTGCAGAGGTTATGAGGTCAGACATAGAAATGCGAGTTGTGCCAGACGCGAACATTGCTAATTCACTTAATAGCCCATCAATAAAGGAATATATTGAAAAAGAAGCTAATGATGGGTATAAATTAGTGTCAATTAACAACACGATGATCGTCACGGCTTCTTCATGAAGAACAACATAACAGAGTGGCAAAGGCTTGGCAAGCGATCGCGTCGTAAAGGGCACGACTACGAACGCAAGATATGTAAGTTTTTATCTGACATTACCGGTGTAAAATTCAGACGCGCACCGCGCTCTGGTGCCATGATAAGAGATGGCATGATAAATGGAACTTTTCTTAGTGGAGATTTGTTAAGCGAAAAGAACTTCGTGTTTAGCATAGAGTGCAAGAACAGGAAGAAAATCTCTTTGTGTGGGGCCATTAAGAATCAACAACATTCAGAGCTAATAAAGGGCTGGCATCAATGTGTGTATGATGCTCAGATAAGCAACAAACGACCAATGATGTTCTTTTATTTGTGCAACGATAAATGCGACTTGGTTGCTGTTGATGATGATGGTAAGAGGGTGTTGGTGGAGGCTGGTCTGTGTCATAACACACCAACAATTTCCATATCTATAGAGGAAGAGATAACACACACAATAGGCAATGAACAGGTGCGCTTAAAGCTGCCAAACATGAATGTTATGCCTTTAAAGGGCCTGCAAAAAATTGCTAATTATGACAGACTATTTACATAGATTGGCGGAGTTGGCCAAATGGGGTGCGGTTGTGGCGGACAAAACAGAATTGTTCAATATAACAGAAATCAACCAACACAAAATGCTGGTACACGCCCTTCTGTTGCCAGCGCTAAAGTGCATGTTCCAACACAGTGGAAACCCATAGCTGGCAGCATTGTCAATAAAATTCAGTATTGTCCAGCGTGTAAATCTCCAATGAGAATAACAAACAAATTTGACATGTCTACAAAGACAGTAATTAAAGTGGTGTCATGTCCAAACCCTCTTTGCACAAATAAATAGGAGCATCACAATGAATAAAGTTGAAACAAACAAAATTGGTGGGCCGCCAGTGGTTTCTTGTGTTAATGATGTAAAAGTGCTGCTCAAACGCAATTTTTTGATGCCAGGCGACAAATCACGAAATCGTCTTCTGTTGGAAGAAGGATTTAAACTTATAGAGCATCGCATATTATATAACAAACAGCTAAATAGCAATTTAAATGTTGATGACATGGGAGGGTGGATAAGACTGTTTGTCAGAGACAAGCTTGGTGGAAAGATTAAAGGAACAAAGGTTTGTTGGCAATTAAAAGATAGGACCATAACGCTGGATCCGATCACATGTGAAATCACGGAGGAAAAGAGTGGCTAAGGGTGATATAATTCTTCCGTTGGCCCAGTACAAAAGCATAAAGATATATGAGCCGCGCATTGGTGACTTTGTTATTTGGCATGGATGGTTTAGGCATCATTACGGAATTATAAATGGAATCGATAGCACAAAAGGGTTGGTGTTAATGGTCGTGGCTGGCTTGCCATTTTTGTTGTTAACAATGGACCCTCACAAAGTTGCCAAAAACACAATATCAGTCCCAATATCAAAAATCAAAAATTCTTGGAATGGAACTTACGCCATTTATAGACACCCATGCTGGTATATATAAAAGATGAACACATACAGATATGTAAATAAAGCTAAGTGCTCCATACAATTATCTGGCCCAAACAAGGAGAGAATAAAATTATCGCCGGGAGAAGAAATTGTTTTGCCGGCATGGTATAGCAGATATGTTCCCAAATATTTGAAGATGCTAAAAGAAGAGACACTAACAACACAGCAGGCGACCAAACACAAGATACGTTTACAACCGATGCTTGAAAGAATGGTTGCGACGGCGTCTCGGACAAAAATTGACCAAAGCATACAAAACGGTTTGCAACAAGATAAAAACACGCCTACGACAGAAGCAAAGCAGGAAAACGATAAACGAGATGATACGCGGGGTGAGTTGCAGCAAAGCGTGGACACACCCATGCCAGAGTTGGGAGATGACAAGGACAACAAGCAGCAAGAAACAATAAAAGCAGATGGCGAGCAAGAGGAGAATGATCAACGACGGGAAGAGGTAAAAGCCCCATTCAATGAGAATCTGCAAAAAGCAATGGGAAAGCAAATACGAATCAACACCCATCAAGCGCCGCCAGGCGTGGTTGAAGATAAGATAATTGCCATGCATGCAAAAGAAGCAGTGGCAACCATTAGAAGGATTCCAAGGGATCGAATTGTTGGTGTATCACACAACAGCAATGCTTACAATTCACTACAGGAGTTTTTAAACAATAACAGGGTGCCGATATCAAATGATATTGGAATAGGAATATTATCATATAACAGAGCGCTATCATTAATGAGACTGTTGGAATCAATTAAAAAATATACAGACCTTAACAGGACGATGGTTTTTGTCAGCGACGAATCAGAAGATTCTTATATAAGAAACTTGTTAAAAGAATATACTTGGATAGTGTCTTTGCCCAATGTCAACAGAATTGGTGTTGCTGGCAACTCCAACAGGCTGCTCCGATGTTTGGCCAGGTTTAAATACAAGTTTTTGTTAAATGATGATGTAGAAATTCTATCATTTGGGTGGGAGCATCTATATATAAATGCCATGAAGAACACTAGCATACACCATTTTTGTTTTAGACAGCCCGGATTATACGGCGCCAATGATGAGGTTGGTGTCATAACAGAGATTGGAAACACAAGGATAAGCACGGTTAACGATCGTCCGCACGGTGCGGTAATGGTGTTTGATGATGTGGCATTTAATACTGTTGGGTTTATGGATGAGACATTTGGCATATATGGAATGGAACATGTTGATTGGTCAAACAGAGTAAGTCTAAGTGGAATTCAACCGCCTGGTTTTCACGATGTTGTGGGTTCAAATGCTTATCTGAAAGTGCACAAAGAACAATCAGCAATCAATAACAGCATTAGAGTTAGCAGCCTTGATAATGCTAAGAAATATTACAGCGTTTGCCGCGACAATTACTCTCGAATTTATGTTGGGGCCAGCGATAGAACACGCGTTCCATCTGTGTCATGCATCATACCATGTAGAATAACAGAAGACAGATACAGCGCCGTAGATGTTGTGATTAATAACATGAAAATGCAGAAGTACCCAGTGGTTGAAATAATAAAAGTTGAACACGACACAGAAGCAAGAATGGTGGGTTCTGGTTCAACATTAGATATATTAGTAGATGAATGTGGAGATATGCCATTTAATAAATCTATGGCATTTAACGTCGGTGTTATTCACGCTTCGAGCGATAAACTGGTGTTACATGATGCGGATATGCTAGTTGCAGACGAATACATAGGACGTGTCAGCGATCTGCTAAACAGCTTTGAGGCGTGTCACATTGGGGCCATGGTTATATATTTATCAAGCAAAGATCTTGATGTGATATTTAAAACAAGGGTGGTGGGCATGCCATTGTCCCCATATAAGACGGTGGATTATTTCGAGGGGGGTTCACTGGGTTGTAACAAGGATGTTTTTGTGCGAATTGGTGGTTTTTGTGAAGATTTCTGGGGCTATGGATATGAGGACTGTGAATTTTTTAATCGTTTGAAACTGGCCACAAATTTCTTTAATACCAGGTCAGAGCGTTTGCTGCATTTGGAACATGGAAGAGATCAAAACTGGAAGAAGCATTGGGAGGATAATAGGTCGGTGTTTGATAGGGAAATGTCGATGACCATTGATGAAAGAATACAGCACCTAAGGACACGATTTGTGCGCAAGTATGTGGAGACTAAACAATGAATATACTATTGACAAACACTGTACGATGTGCTATCTACTTTATTCTGAGGTCGTGGGAAAGAGCGCTAGTGGCGCTTGGCCACAAGGTGGCATGGTTTGACAACAATACTACAATTGATTTTCTTGAAAGCTTTAAACCTGATATTTATGTTGGTGTTTCTGGCCATTTTCATGCATTGCCAGAAACAATTAGGGAGAAATACAAAACAAAGGTCGTTTACCATGTAAATCCATATGGTAAGAGAATAGAATCGGAGCCCGGGTGGCCAGACATAAATGAATCAGATGAAACAATTGATAAAGTTGCTAAACAGAAGCCAGACCTTGTGTGGGGGTATTTCTGTAATGATCACGTAGTCTACTGGCACAAATGGCGATCAGAGCTTGGCATACCAGTGTGTGGAATACCAACGGCGGGTGATCACATATTATATACAAAGAGAAATCCAGAAGATAGATTTAAGTGTGATCTTGCATTTGTTGGCGGATATTGGGATTATAAAGGCATCAATCTGAAAAAATATTTGATTCCTTTGTGTGATCGTTTTAACATAAAAATCTATGGAAGCGGATGGCACAAACAAAACATAATCGCCGGAGAAATCTCTGATGAAGATGTCCCAATATTGTTCTCCTCAGCCAAAATTGGTCCATGCGTTCACGAACCACATACAACGGTTTATGGCATTGATATTCCAGAGAGGATTTTTAAAGTGCCTTTGTGTGGCTTGTTGGCAGTCACAGACCCGGTGATGAATATAGAATATTATTTCCCCCCCGGCACCATCCCGGTGGCCATTAATCCAGAGCACTATGTCAGTCTTGTTGAATATTATTTGCGAGACAAGAACAGAAGAAAGGCTCTGGCAAGAATACAGAAGAATCACATTTTGTCTAATCACACATACATACATCGCATGATGACACTGTTTAATGCTTTGGGTATGATAGAAGAGTGTCAAAGGGTAAGAGAATACATGAATGGCGAGCTTGAACGGGTTTTGATTTCATCATGATGTTATGCGTCCCTGCGTCTTCCAGGGCTTATCCCAAGACGCTCTAATATCTCATCTCTTAGTTGAAAAGACACTGCTGATATTAGCTCTGCGTAGTCTAGCTTCTCACCATGAAATGCTGCCACTGGAAATTTACCATTGATTGGCATAATAAGCACTGTTCCACATTTAAGGTTAAACTCTTTATGCAAATCCTGTAAGAAATCGTGACATCTTTTTGCAATATTCTTTTCCATCTCCATTTGTTTTGCTTCTTCTTCTTCAGCTGCGCATTGTTTGTTGTTTTCCATGGCAAGTCTCCTTGTGCTGGCCCACCACTTTATAATTGACGTATAAATAAATAATGACAGCTTACTCAGACGAAACACGCATGTGTTTAGATGACACGAAGGATGATGACAGGATCTTGTCTGTCATACGATGGCATACGAATTTTTCTGGCCGTAAACTATCAATAAAGAACACTGACATAAAGGACACATACCACTGGAGATATGCCAAGTTTTTTGTTAATTGGATGGACCAAAATAATATAAGTTGGTCGTTGGCGAAAAACATAATATATTACGCCATAAAATACGCCAAAATCAACAACCTTAATCATGGAAACATGTCGTTCTTGGCTAGGAAAGACATAATACAATTGTGCTATAAAATGATGAATGAAGAAGTGCTGCAGATGAAAAGAGCGCTATCGACACTAAAGAGTAGTTTCGATTTTGTAAAACAGCACAACTTTGCTTTGCTGCATCGTAGTTCAAGCGAGGCTTACCCAAACATAATCATGTGGTATTTAAGTAAATCGATATGTGATGATTATATTGCTTTGTCACAAGCATGTGAAAAGGCTATGAAGGCATTAGATGAACATGAGCTGGCATTGTTGCCAAGCGGCAAACGCATAGGCAAGAAAAGATTGCTGTGTTTGATGGATAAGAATTATTATCAAGAAGCAAAAAATATTTTGAACGGTGATTTTATAGCCATCGGCGGCTGATCAAGCGCACGCCACGAACTGGCGTGTGGGGGAGTCGAAGATGTTCGACTCCCTTATTGATTTTGTGACACCCCAATTGTTTATATGAAAATAACAATAATAAACAACAAGTGGTTACACATATCTCACATTACCACAGAGATTAATGAAGCACTTGATTTACATTTCAGCGTATACGATCCAGACTTTAAGTATATAAAAGATGCATGCGTACAAAGTTGGGATGGGGTATATCATAAGTATAATAAATACAGGCAGAGACTTGCCAGGGGGTTTTTGCAAGAATTGATCTTGTGGTGCAAGATTAATGGTGTTCCATACGATATCGTTGATAATAGACCGCCACCTGCTTATCCGATGTACACAAAGGACGATGTTAAAGACGATATTCTGCCTGGAATAAGATTATTTGAACATCAACTAGAGGCTATAAGAGCTTGCATTGATAATGAAGTTGGCATAATCTTTCAACACACCGGATCTGGAAAGACAGAGGTGATGTGTGCTATAGCAAAGCTGATGCGGTGTCCAACAGTTATTGTTGCAGAGGAAAGGGTTGTAATTGACCAAATAAAAAACAGGTTAGAATTGCGTGATGTTATTAATGACGTTGGTGTTTTCTATGCTGGCAAAGCTCCCGCTGGCCAGTTAGTGTGTGTTGGCTCGATTGCCAGCATTGTTTCGCCATCCAAGACGCCAATGCGCGCCCCCAACGAGAGTGCTGAAAAATATGAGGCCAAGCTTAAAGCGTTGGCAACGCGCATTTCTAATGCCAAAAGGTATCAAGAGCTGGTATTTAATTGCTTTCTGTTAATGATTGATGAGTGTGATCGGTGCTCAAACGCACAATATCGTAAGCTAATATTGCAATACTCAAACGCGCGGCGCATATACGGGTTTACTGGCACAATGCCGGACAAGGAAGATGAGCCAATTAGATACATGAATTTAAAAGAAGTGTTAGGAAATGTAATTGTCAGAACCAACAGAAAAGAATTGGAAAGAATAGGCAAAATAATACCAGTTAAGTATGTAATGTTTGTTTATGGCAATTTAAAGCATAAAAACAACTCTGCGGCCTTTGATGTTGCGGTTAAAAAATGGATAAATGAAAATGATGACTTTCACAAAAAAGTCATTGAAATTGTAAACGCTTTCCCAAATGACAACTTTTTGATATTGGTTGAGAGCATATCTCTTGGAGAAAAGCTAAAAAGTATCATTCCTGGATCACATTTCATACACGGCCAAACATCGCAAAAAGAGCGAGCTGAAACTCTGAAAAATTTTTCTACAAGAAAGTTGAGGGTGCTTATTGGATCGAAAATATTAAAGCGTGGGTTGGACATTCCAGGAGGAATAGATAATTTAATCCTGTTGGCATCCACACGAAAGGACTCTGAGCTAGAGCAAAAAGTTGGAAGAGCCCTGCGAGTAAATGAGCGTGGGTGGGCAAGAATATTTGATTTCCTCTATGTGTGTAACAAATACTTGTATAAACATTCTAGGGCAAGACTGCGCAGAATGATAGAAATGGGATACACAACAACTGTAAACACATCATTGGGGCCAGTTGATGGGAATAAGTTTATTAAGAATAGTGTTAAATACCTAAAATAATTCAACACAGTTTGGTTTTAGCAAAAATAAAATGGCTTATATATGAGAATGGACATTGATAAAATTTTGGGTGGGTTGTGTGTAGAAATGAGGCTGATATCGGCTTCTGATACTATTTCTGTTATGTCAGAAGGAACGTGGTTGTTGAAGACAGCCAAATGGTACGATGTTATATTAAGAATAGACATAGACACCATTAGAAAAGCAGTGAGGCTGTTTGTGCCAGATGTTGATTATAGAATAGACAAATTCATACAGGATGATCTGATAACAAACAGAGAGCTACAGGCCAGAATAATAAGAAGGATAGTAAACACTATATTGTCGGATACATATACAGTTGACAGGAGGAACATTGTTGGCCTGTATTTGGTTAAGATGTCAATGAACATTAAAGATCCGCTTTATGTTGACTTCAAAGTTAAAATTGGTCATAAGGGAAGCATTTCAAACAATGATCGTCTATCTGATACAGAAGCTTTAAGAAGGGCCTTGAATGATGCAGAGCTTGGTGTTAGGGTTTATTATATAAGACCCTCTCAAGACTAAATTTTATGTTATGAAAGGAATTGATATGAGAGACTATGTTAAAAAGCTTGATGAGTTAATAAACTCTCCGTTGCTTGAAGAGACGTTGGATGAAGGATATGTTTATGATGTTCTTCATCCAGTCTTGGGCAAACTTGGGGAGAAGTTTACTGCTGCAACAAAGAGAGGGGTGTTTGGTGAGGCCGACATTGAGGTAATTACAAATTTCATTAGAACAATTAGAGACTTCTTGGAAGACATTAAAGCGCGGGCAAGGCAGAAAACTGGCGATGGTGATCTCATAAAAACGACTGATAAAGAGCAGGCAATGCTGGTTGGCAATGAAAATATAATGAAAAAGTTAAATTATATTATAAACATATTTAAGAATAGCAAGGATGATGAACTGGTTCAAATTGCCACAACTTTAGCAAAATACCTAAACGACTTCAAGAGTCTTCGTGCTTCTAGGTTTTTTGCTGGCGCTGCCCGTGAAGCCGATCAGAAGGCAGAGAAATAACCAGTTGTTTAGATTTTTATCAACTTATGTAAGTCATTAAATTGTTTTGATTCAAACAATTTGTATAGATAGTTGCAATCAAATTGTTTGCGGTTGGATATTATTCTGAGCATTTCCTTTATGTTGTGTATGTCATCGTCATTTTCTATATCACGTATTGCAAGATCCATATACTCGGCAGCCTTATCCCAGTTCTCGTACGCAACCATCATTCTAACCATATTGATGTGGCAAAAAGACATTGTTGGTTTGTTACTACCACGCAAATTTGGTTCATTGTAATAGTATGAATCAATGCTACTCCAAATCTTGTCCGGGTTATCTAGGCTCTCAACAAAAGCTTTTATTTCGGCATCAGCAATCATTTTGCGGCCCTCCGGCTTAAATTATGGCAAACAACCTAAGCAACATTCTTTGTTTGGCCTTCTTTTTATTGCCTTCTTCGTTGTTATACACTGCATCAATTATGCTGTTTCCAAGCTCTATGGTTTTATTAATGTCGCTTGTAACAAATCTACGCCAGAAACGCACCATTTTGGTATCATTGTTATAATTGTTGTTTGATGGAACGGGTTTCATTTGATGTTTATACTGCTCTGCAGAGCAATTGGGACACACAATGCTATCGGCGGTAACATCAATTATCATTGAACACACGTGACATCTGCGGGGATTGGTCATGTTAACCCTCCAACGTCAATTTTACAAAAACAAACAACATGCCAACCGCACCATTGTTGTATTTGAATTCATACAACAATCGCCGATAAATTATATGTTGGTGGATAAGGAGGTGAATGGTGGACATAAATGATGACGCCGACACGGGCGAAACACACAACAACACAACATTGCCCAGCAATTATTACTTTGATAACGCTGCGGTTGAAAGACTGATAAGAGAATATCATAAAACTGGATGCACTGATGTGGCACTAAGAGACAAGATAATGGAAAATGCGTCAGAGTTAATAATAAATGTAATATATACACACAATCTACATAACATATATGGTGGAAATGATGATTCCTCGTTCAATGATTTGTTTCAACTGGCCTATGTACAAATAGAATCAACGCTATACAAGTTTAATCTTTCTAAAGGGCACTCTAAAGTATTCAACATGTGGAGCCAAGTTGCAAGGACAGCAATACTGGCAGACATAAAAAAGAAGAATCGTGATCGTAAAAATGTAGATAAATATAAAGCACATCTTAGCAACAAATTGAGGGACGAAAGAAGCAATTTCTATAGAATGCTAGATGAGGCCAAGGACATTTTCAAATACTCAGATGAACACATGGCCATAATTAATGCGCTGGAAAAACTACTTCTTAGCGATAATAAGCCACACGAAGGGATTATTTGTAAGCTTTCTAAATTATCTAAGTTGCCAAAACTGCGTGTCGCTAAATTTCTTCGCATATTTAGAGTGTTATGTGGTTTGCCGGGGACCGATAAAATCACACCAAACCTTGACAAGATCTATATGTCATCATATAATAATGACGAAGAATAAAGCAAGTCAAACATATGTGGGAGCTGACTTATGGCAAACCCTGGGCCAGCCATATATCGTATACAGAAAAAGATGTCGCCGCTATCTTTGTCCAACGTATTAAATCCACACCACAAGGAAAAAAGCGGCACAGAAAAGAAGATAGTAAGAAGAAGGCTTGGCAGCATAAACTTTGCCTCAAGGATAGCGGTGCGACGAAAGGGTGCCGATTATGTTAGCAGACTGGCAAAAATAAGAAAAGTTAAGGAGAGCACAATGGATGAAACTGCCAAAACCATTAGAGCGCTTGAGCTAATCGTAAATAATGCTGGTGAGGACGTAAACAAAGTTATCCAACTATGTGAAGACAAGGAAGTGCTTGCGGGCGTTGCTAGGAGTTTGATGATGACTTGCCTGCAAGGATGGAAATTGGTCGATAACGCCTATGTACATGACAACGGGCTGAAATTTGATGCAAACTCTTTTGTTCTTAATGAAGACACATCTCTTAGTCCGCGCATAGGAATTAGTTTTGACTATGATTGGCTATATGATTTAGCCACCGCTGCCGAAACACTGACTGAAGCGGTTAGAAGTGGTATCGACCCAGATAAGCTAACAAGAGTTCTTTCCAACACCATTGATGTTCTTGCTTCCCTTGATGATAATAAGATAAAAGAATATATCCTTGAAAGAGAAAAAGCCGCTGGCAAAGCTGACATTAAACTGCTACAACAAGTATTTAAAGATAAAAACATTGGCATAAATTGGAGGCTTGAAAAGTGGGGACCTGGTGAATCCACAGATGAACACCCAACTGTCAATTTAATAATACGAGTAAAATATAGCACTGACGGAACCATTAATGGACTGGTTGAAAAAATTCTCAATGTTACAATAGAACCAGGGCAGAGGGTTACAGAGTTACCAGTGAAAAAAGAAAAAGCAAAACAAGAAACTACGACTCCACCCGAATTGGAAATCTAATTTTGGAAAACGACCATGGAAATTGACTTTGAAAGCAAGCGTCTAAATGATATTGTTAATGAGGCATACAGTGTCAGCACAGACACAGAATCGCCGCAAGAGCCCCAAAGAAAAATCGTGTGTGTCAAAAATGAGTACACAAGCGAAAAAGACATGGAAGATAAACAAGTGAGCAATCTATCAACGCCAAGTGAAATTGATCTGGACAGCATGACAAAAGAGCTGTTATCAAACTATAGGCTAGATAGGGACAGGGCAGACAAATTCATTGGTGTTTTAATGGATCGCATTTCAAATGATGACACTTTTAGGCCAAAAAGGGTGTATTATGAAGCCCTGGTAGAAATGTTTCGCACCAGATCTGAATTAAATCAAAATTTAATAAGACTCATTGAGGTAACCTACAAAAAACTATCAGACGGCAGCAACAACAGCCTTCTAAATCAACTCCTAGTAGACTAAATCACAAATGTTAACACAAGAACAGAAACTAAAGCAAATAATTAGTCAATGTAGAGAATCATGTGAATTTTTCATTGAGACATTTTGTAAAGTAAAACATCCAACCGCTGGCGAAATACCATTCAAATTGTTTAAATATCAGCTAAAAAGCTTGGCCGAGTTTAGAAAGCATCGATTTAATTTGTTTAGCAAATGCAGGCAGTGTGGGGTATCAACACTCGTTGGTGCGTACGCACTATGGTTTATAATGTTCTTCAAGAACAAGACAGTGCTGGTGGTTTCTAAAACAGACAGAGAGGCCATAGAGTTTCTAAACAAAAATGTAAAATTTGTATATGAAAGACTTCCAGAATGGATGCGCAAGTTGTGGAAAACCACAGTTTATAATGAGCACCAACTTGGTTTTATAAATGGCTCTAAAATACAATGTCTGCCAGCCGGTGCCGACACGCTGCGACAGTACTCGTCTTCCTTAAACATAATTGATGAAGCAGCATTTATGCGAGACATGGATAAAATGTGGAGCTCTGGGTATCCAACACTTGCCCACGGCGGAAGGTGCATTGTAATAAGCACCTCTGCTGGAATTGGTGACTGGTACTGGCAAGTTCTTATGGACGCCAAAAATGGCCTAAATGAGTTTAATGTGATTGAAATAGACTGGTGGCAGATGGACTGGGAGATTGAATGTAAAAACCCTGATGGAACAGTCTCAATAATTGCTCCAACAAAAAACATACGCAGATGCACAAGCCAAGAAGAAATAGAAAAATATGGACCATATTGGAGTCCGTGGTTAGAGCAACAATATAGGCAGCTAACCCAGCAAGGAGGCGATAAAAAATTTCGACAAGAAATCTTGCGCGATTTCTTGGGATCTGGCAATACTGTGCTATCGCGCGAATCAATCTTGTTTATCGCAGAAACTGTTGACAACAATTATCAAACATTAAGCATCATCGAATACGCCCACCCAGAAACTAATGAGTGCTTTACTATAAATTTTGCAGACAAATTGTTTATATGGAGACTTCCTGAAGACGATCACATATACACAATTGGAATTGACGTATCAAGTGGAGAAGCGCGCGATTTTTCAGCGATCCAGGTGCTTGACATAACCAGGCAAGAGCAAGTGGCCGAATTGGAAATTAAAATGGCCCCGAGAGAGTTAGCCGTGGCCGCAGACTACTTGGGAAGGTGGTATAATGGAGCATTTATGGTGCCGGAGAGAACCGGGCTGGGCGTCGGCCTGTGTCAAGACTTGGCCACGCTAAACTATCCAAACTTGTATAGACGCGGCATGCTTTCCTCTTCTGATTCGAAATCAGTAAATCCACACAGTGGCCCGGTAGGATTTAACACCTCTGGCATGGGTAAGAATTTGATCAATAAAGCGCTATTGGACAACTTGGGAAGAGATGGAATATTAATAAGGTCGCAACGATTGTTGAGACAATTACAGTCATATATCTATCTTACACCAAAACAAACTGGAGCCGAGAAGTCTGAGAATGATGATCTAGTAATAGCCACTGGTTTGGCCATTCTGGGGAGTGAATGGGCGGCAAAAAACACAAACAAACCATTGGCACCACTTAAAATGACTGAAGCGCTGCTGAGACACCCAGACACATCTAAGATCCCCAAAACAAATGATTTTCATGCCATACTGCCGATGACAATTAAAGCAAATATTGGCGCACAAGAAAACGTGCTGCTTACCATGAAAAAATTCACGCAATCCCTAATATCCAGCTCACAGGATTTATCTAAGGAATATAATAAAAACATACAAGAAGTGGCAAATAACATAAGGATGATACGACGTGAAAAGTGACTCCAAAATTTATGTTGCGGGCCACACTGGGCTGGTTGGGTCCTCTATATTAAGGTGTTTGTACAACCATGGATATACAAACATCATTGTTAAAGACCACAGCCAATTGGATCTTATAGATACACATCAAACGAATCAGTTTTTTAGTGAACACAAACCAGAATATGTGTTCTTGGCAGCCGCGCGGGTCGGCGGAATAGTGGCAAATAGCGTATACCCAGCAGAATTTATTTATAAAAACTTAATGATTCAGACCAATGTCATACATGCAGCATATAGCTATGGTGTTAAGAAACTCCTATTTTTGGGGTCCTCTTGCATATACCCCAAGGAGGCTCCCAAACCGCTAAAAGAAGAATGCTTGTTGTCTGGACATCTTGAAGGAACGAACGAACCATATGCCATAGCCAAGATTGCTGGCATAAAGATGTGTCAAGCATATAATAAACAATATGGATTTAATGCCATTTGTGTCATGCCAACCAATTTATATGGGCCAAACGACAATTTTGATGAAATGACTTCTCATGTGGTTCCATCTCTTATCGCAAAAATTCACAATGCAAAAAAACACAACCAAACCAAAATTGTTTTGTGGGGAAACGGCAAAGTGAAACGAGACTTTATGTATGTAGACGATCTCGCAGACGCATGTTTGTTTTTAATGTTAAACTACAATGATCCAAACATAATCAATGTTGGTACCGGCGAATCAATAACTATAGATCATTTGGCAAGGACAATTATGGATGTTTGTGGTCACAAGGCGGACATTAATTATAATAGTTTCATGCCAAGTGGTGTGCCATCAAAAGATTTGGATCTGTCTAAGATACATAAGTTGGGGTGGCATCACAAAATAGATTTAAAGAATGGATTGACATCTACGTATCAGTGGTTCTTACAAAATTACTGTAAGGAAGCACAAACATGAGTTTTCAATTATTTGATAAGATACGAGCCCTCTTTAAAAGCACCAGCCTATATGGGCATGAAAACATATTTCAAAACCAACCAGACATCAGTAGGGTAGCAGTAAACAACGAAATAATCAACTATAACAGCCAAGGCATAATTAACCAAACAAACCTGTCGATTAACAGGTTTGAGCGCTACAAAGACTATGATCAGATGGATGAGGTTGGTTGCATTTCGCTGGCACTTGACTTATATGCTGATGAGAGTACGCAGATAGATTCAGAACACAAGAAAGTGCTGTTAATAAAGGCCAACAGCACAAGTGTAAAAGAAGAACTTGAAAGACTATTTTATGATATATTATCAATAGACAGCTACCTGCGCCCAATGATACGTCATCTTGCAAAGTATGGTGACTTTGCTGCAGAAATAGTGCCGTCAGTCAATCGTGATTCTGTTGCATCATTAAGACATATAAACATATATCGTTTTGTTCGTGTAGAAACAAGGTTTGGAGATTTAGTTGGGTTTTATTTTATCGACAACAATAATCAAGCAACATTTTTACATCCTTGGCAAGTAATGCACCTAAGGCTGATGTCCTTTGAAAACATTTACGTTCCATACGGCAGATCAATAATTGACAGTGCTAGGAAGGAATTTAGAAGGCTTCGACTAATGGAAGATGCTGCGCTAATATATCGTATAACAAGAGCGCCAGAAAAAAGAGTGTTTACAATCCCTGTTGGAAACATTCCTAGCTCAGAAGTTCCTGCATATTTGACAGAGATAGCCAATCAGTTTAAGAAGACACGATTTTATGATCCAGCAACTGGTGAAGTAAATTGGCGTTATGCTCCGCTAATACAAGAAGATGATTTTTGGATGCCAAAGCGTCCAGATGGCAGTGGACCAGAGGTTACAACACTGCCAGGTGCTGAAAATTTGGGTCAAATAGCTGACATAGAATATTTTAAGAAAAATATGGTTGCCGCTCTTAAGATACCATTTAGTAGAGTTGGAATAGGCAGTGAGGCTGCCATTGGCTCTGATAAATCACTGGCATCTACATCAAGCGAGTTTGCCAAGGCAGTTCACTGGTTACAGAAAGAAGCTGCCGCAGGGCTGAGAAAGGTTGCACTAGTTCATCTTGCCCTAAAGGGTTTTTCCATCGATGATATGAATGGTTTTACTTTATCATTAACTGCTTCGTCCGCGATTGATGAACTATATCGAATAGAAACATGGAACTCTCGTGCCACAGTAATTGCCTCGCTTAAAGACACCAATCTGTTTCCAGATGAGTGGATAATAAAACATTTTACTGACATGACTGATGATGAAATTAAGCAGATGGCAGAGAAGAAGCCGGCGGAGGCAGAAGAGGGGGCATCATTGACGGCACTCCCGAGCACACTTCCTGGACTGGGAGAAGAAAGCCTTTATGATCATAAAATGGCAAATGAGGTGCTTAACGAGTACAATAACATAAGAAAGTCCCTAGAAAAACCAGAAACGATAAATGAGAACCTATTTGATAGAATGGCAAACCTGGGCGAGTTGGGTGGTTTGCCAGCAAAAAGCAGCAGTGATTTAAACGTTATCGAAGAACAATTTGCCGCCCCACATGAACAATATCTGGTTGCCCCATTTTGGGCAGCGTCTGAGGAGGCAAGAATAGAAGCGGAAACGGCCAAAAATGAGAATCTTAACATAATAAAAAGCGGCTTTGGTGGCAGTGGCAACCCATTAGCCAACACAGAAGATCCAGATAGTATTATCGCCGAAGCAGAACGAATAATACAAGAATCAAAATAACGCAGCCGGCGTGCTGTTTCATGATATTATACTCCTGTGCCATCCAAATTGGCCATGATTAAAACCAACACAAAAGGGTGTGTCCAACGACATCGTTGGCACGCCATTTGCGTTATTTGTTCAATATGCTAACCACTTAAATCAACCAATTAATCGATTAATGGCAAGAAAAGACAAAGGAGGAAACAATGTTTGATAGGTATCATGTACCAAATTCGTTGCCAATCGATGAAAAGAAGGAGATGGAGCTGTCGAGGCACTTGCAGCAACTGAAGCTATCAATGGATAACAGCGAATTGAGTGAAGAGGAACGTAAGGTCGCAAGGTACAAATACCTGGAGTTTAGGGCTCATTTTGCTGAACATTTTTATTATCTAATAAACAAGGAAGCCTCGAGACTGTGCAGACAATGCCGCAAAGGTTTGGAATTTGGTGACTTGTTTCAAAGCGGTGTGTGTGGATTGATGCGAGCAATCGACAATCATGATTTCCGTAGTAGCTCCAGGTTTTCAACCTACGCCATGTATGCCATTCGCACGGAGATGTATAGAACGCTTGACAACAATAATCGCACAATACGCATACCGACATACAAAATTGAAAAGCTATTCTGTGGTGGAAGCACAGAAGCAAATGACTCTGAATTGGAAGAGCTAAAAAGGGACGCTGTTTCCATGTTCATTGATGGTGACACAATTGACATACCAGACACTAGAAGCGACTCAACGGGGTGCAAAGTCAGAGAAGCCATTGAATTGGCTCTGAGCTACTTAAACAACCGCAGCGCAGATGTGCTGCGCAAGAAATACCTGTACAACTACAGCATAAGTGAGATAGCCAACAATGCTGGTGACAACGGCCAAAAAGTCAGCAAACAGAGGGTGCGGCAGTTAATCAAAACTGCCACGAAGCATTTGCTAGAATTGCGTGGCAAGCAAGAAGTGTTGCTCAAAATTAGTAGCATTTTAGAAGAGGAAGAATGCGAATGTTATGCATGGGAGTAAGTCAATGTATCACAAGAGATGTTCTACATGTAAAAGGGTATTGTCAGAAGAGAATTTTCACATGGACAACAAGTCCAAGGATGGTCTGTCTTATTCTTGCAAGGAGTGCAAGCACAGGCGCCGTGTTATTCATTACAAAATGAACCCGGTGACTGGGTGGAAATGGGACAAGGCGCACCCAGAGAAAGCAAGAGAGCGCAGAAGGAGATTTAGAAAGAAAAGCCAGACGCGTGAGGGTAAGTTTGTGTTTCATTAGATGCCAGTTGGGTTCTGCCATAAAGGAGATAAAATGGCCAAGACATGTCCAGCAAAAAGTGTATGTTTCGTCTGTATAACAGACGGAGTGGAGGCATCAGATGTCAATAAGTTGTTAAATGATGTTGAGATTGGCGAGTGGTGCTGTAAATGCACAAATAAGAAACTGAAGGCCACAGATCAAGTGCCAGAGTTGTGCAAGAATCTAAAGGAGCACGTATCCATGGCCGCACAGAGAGAAAGGAAGAAGCATGAATAGAGGCAAGTATAGGTGTGAAATATGTAACAAGGAGGTGACAAATAGTAGCATTTATATTCGCCTTCACCTAGACAAGCATGTGCGTAACGGGGAACTACAAACAAAAAAAGAGAGCGATGGAACAACGTCATATGTTGCCAAGAATAACAAAGTAATTAGAGTCACAACGACCAAAAAGTCTCAATCTTATTCGCTTCCCAGTGGTTTGCAGCACGGAAGGCCGCGCATTTCTAATTTTGAAATGCCAGTAAGACAACCAATAACTTATAGGAAAGACAAAGATGGCAAAGTCAAAGTGCGATGTTCCAAATGCCACAAATGGGTCTGTGCCTCTTCCTTCATTGATGAAAGGTTTATCAAAGGGACATGCTGTAAACAGATAATGCTGCTGCCAATCAGGTTGGCAGCAAAGGCGAGCGTGGACAAAGAACTGGAATATTGAAACATGCTAATATCAATGAAAGCCCAAAATAACTGTGAATTGTGTGGTATTGGCTCACGTGTTATGTACAAGCAAATGGATATTATTATTGTGAGGTACGATAAGTGCCCATTGTGCGGTACCACAATAGATTCGCCAAACACAAAGTGGAAGAAGAAGGTTAATAGATGGGTGTTTGATAACCACCAAAACCATGTAATAGTGTGCATCAAAGATAAATTATTCAGAATGATAAAGAAGGGCGGTGATTTCAACGTTTTGGCAACAAGCATAAAGGAGAGTAACGGTGAAGAATGATTCTACATCGCGTGCCCTGTTATGCGTTGTGGCGCTGTGTGTCTTGCCAGGGCAAGATATCAAACAAGAGATTGATAAATATGTCAACTATTCGCCCAGCTATATGACAGTCAAGGTGACTGCATACTGCCCGTGCCCAATTTGTTGTGGCAAACACAGCAACGGCAAAACAGCAATAAATAGAAACGCATACCAGCCTGGGGTTGCAGTAGACAAAACGATAATACGGTTGCGCAGCAGGCTAGATGTTCCGGGGTATGGCAACTGGGTAATGGCAGATGACACTGGTAGCAGGGTAAAAGGCAAGCACATAGACGTCCGTTTTAATACGCATTCAGAGGCACTTGAATGGGCAAAAAATAATCCAAAACATATTAGGATAAGAGTGTGGACCAAGATTAATGACTAAACAAAAATAGTAGTATGAAGATTAAACTGCTCACAGAAGAGTCTGATATTGATGGAGTCATTCTAAGAATGATATATAATTCAATTGTTGGTGGATCAAGCAAAATAAGTGAAGCTGTTCGTAGCGGCAAGCTATCGCTTAAAGACATAGCTGAAGCCATAAGCAGTTCACGTTGTTTGCGACTTAAACATTATGATGTTGGTAGTACATACCTTGAACAAATAGTGGGCAGAATAATAAACAATGTCATTCCGATTGAACACATCAATCGTGCCAGGCAAATGTTTGGTTTAAGCATCCTTGGTGTGGAAGCAATTAGAGACATTGCCAAGAAGCGTCAGCAACAACAATCATAAAATATCTCTTCTAAGACAGAGACCAGTAAAATATGCGGTAAGGGCTTGGGTTGACAATATTGTGTTATCTACCTGGTTTAGCGTATGAAATATTTCGGCGTCTGATAGCGAATGAATTACATCCCTTACATACTCAAATTTGTTTTCTTCTATCTTTGGGTGGCATGGAACATCCATAAAGTTTGGATATATAATGTGTGGAAATCTGCCACATGCCCAGCAAAACGACATGTTAAAGTCGATGGTTGATACGAATTTGTCTGGGAAAAATATTAGGTTGCTATCGCCATCAAGTCTTCCTATCCACCTATCAAAGTAATACACCCACCCCGGCCAAATAAGATCATCACCATAATTATTGCCAGATATTCTGGTGTGTTCGCCAATATCATCAAACATTATTATGGGATGTGTCCACGGAAAACTATGCCTGTCGAAGTATCTTATGTTGTTGTATGCCAGGTAGAATCTGGGAACTCTTACAACCACGCCCCTGCTTGCGATTAAGGCAAGCAGTTTATACGCCAAATATTCGTTTGCAACTATCGGATATTGATATGGATCAACATATATCCTGGGCTTTATGATTTTAACATCTTCACACAAATAACACTTTACCTTGGCGGCATATTGGCTAAGGCTTGCGACCTCATGCCAGCTGTGTATACAATCGTTCATCTGGTTGTCAACCTAAAAAAAGGCCTTAGTGGTCGTTGATCCTCTCTGTTTGACGGTGTGTGTCCAAGAAACTTCGCCACAAATCTTTCATCTGTGAGACTTTCTTCAGTATAATTGGAGTCTGCGCCACCCTCAACATAAACAACTATCTGTCCAGGAACCTCGTTCCATATCCTTCTATATTGTATGTATTGAGTAATGGCAAAACAAAAAACGGTATTAAACTTTATTGCAAAACTTGGCAAGTGATTGTTTAAGTCATATTTCATGCATCCCACTCGCCCACCAAAAAATGAGTCTTCATTAAGAATTTCTATGATGTGGTTAAACATTAATATATTATCATCGTTGATGTCAATGCCAAGCGCGCGCGCGGCACCGTTTTCAACCGCCCACATACATTCTGCGCCAGTTGCGCACCCAAGATCTAAGACATTTTTGTTTCTTATGTCGTTTAGATCAATTAATTTTCTTCGTTCATTCGCTCGCAGTCCGCGATTCAGTTCTAAGCCACCATATGTAAAGGTTTGGTATATGCTCTTATTTTTCAAATATTCAGCTATTTTTTCGCAGACTTTTATCATTCCAAAACTCCTTTGTGTGTTCCAGAAAACGCATAATGATTGCTGGGTTCTTATCTATCCCTTTGATGCCGGGGTGTAGTGTTTGTAAGCATTCTCTTATGGTGCGACATGATTTGCTCCATGCCCATTTGCTGTCAATGCCGATGCCGTCTTTAATACAGCCTTTATCCCACGCCTTTTTGTGTGTCTTTTTGAGTCCTCTAATGATAGCTTTCGCAGTTCTGCTAACGTCTTTTTCTCTCATGTCATCGTACAGAGCGTGCAGGCATTCATGTATTGCTACATATATTCTGTGTTCTGTGTCTTTGTTATTAAGGCTTAACCTTATTGTCTTTGGGTTGGAAAATTCGCACTCTCCAAACGGTTCTCCGTTTGGTCTC
>Ga0209101_1000441_pt1 | contig 34263 bp, 36 predicted proteins | sample ConPoolayeCmetaG_FD_185481 | JGI IMG/M metagenome (GOLD analysis project Ga0209101, IMG submission 185481) | Hot spring microbial mat communities from California, USA to study Microbial Dark Matter (Phase II) - Cone Pool mat layer C metaG... ...
TGAACACCGACCCGCCGTACAACGTCAAGGTCGCGCCGCGCTCGAACAACGCCGTGGCCGCCGCGCAGGCTTCCGGCGAATACATGGGGCAGCAAGGCATGGACGCGGCCATCCGGGGAGTGCACGCCCACGCCACGCACGAGAAGCTCCGTCCGAAGGATCGTCCGATGTTACGCCTTGATCTTGAACATGCCGCGTTCGGCCTTCACGAACCGCGAGGCGTCGCCCTCCTTCTGGATTTCCCGGAGGATCGCGGCGTACACCGTCGCGGACGGGGTCTTGCCGCCGCGCTTCCAGTAGCCCTTTGCGACGGCCCGCTCGACGATGGTCTTGCAGTTGAGCGGTTTGCCCGCGTCCGCGAGCACCTTCGCGGCGGCGTCGAGGCCGGACATCGTCCCGCCTGCCTGCCGCGCCGCTTCGCTCTGCGGCGCAGTCAGGTCCTCGCGCACCGTCTTCTTCCGCGTCTTCGCTTCGGCGGCGGGCGCGGCGGTCTCCGGCTTGCCCTCGGACTCAGCGGCGGCGACCTTCGTGTCGACGTCCGGGGTCGTGGGTGGCACGCCCAGCCGCTCGCTCGGCAGTTCGCGCGCCGCGCCGGGCTTCGACTTCCCGTTCTTCGCCTTGGACTCCTTCGCCGTCCTTTCCTGCTTGCCCGCGTTCTTCGTTCCCGACTTCTTCATCGCGTCTCTCCTCTTGTTGCGGCCAACGGCACCATGCCGCGGCCAAATCCGTTACCGCCTGAGGTCCTCGCGCATCGCTTCCAGGTGGTCGGTCACGAACCGCGCCGCCTCGGTCTCGCTCCAGCCGTGCCGTCCGATCAGGAGCGCCTGGAGGATCTCGCGCATCGCTTCCCGGATGCGGCCCATGTCGCCCACGAAGCCCCAGTCGGTCGGTTTCGCGGCGGCGCGCCTGGCGTGCGCGTCGAGTTCCATCTGGATGCAGTCCATCAGAATCGCCACATCGTGGCGCTGGTCGGCGTACCGCTCGGCGGCGGTCTGCTCGATCTGGCGCGCAATCCGTTTACCTTCGATCCGTTTCCGTCTCGTCATCGTCGTCTTCCTTTCGTTTCCGCCGCGCGGCCCATTCCGCGCAAGCGCCTTCATGTGAGCCATTTCCGGCGGCGGAAGCCAAGGGCTTCAGCGAAGATTTCCGCATCTTTTTTCATGCCGCCGGGGCGCGGAAAACCGGCCATTCAGGCACGGAATGTGCCTGGGGGGCGCGGCCATGTCCGATAATGTCTCCATCCCCCAGCCTGGCATGAAAGTGACGGCCCTGCCGCTGGCCGATCTGGCCCGGCTACTGTCCAGGAGCGCCGGTCGGACGATCTCCCCGGAAACGCTGCGCCGGGACGTGGACGCGGGTGCGCCGGTCAACCCGGACGGGACCATCAACCTCGTCCACTACGCCGCGTGGCTGGTCAAGGAGGTGGCCGCCCGTGGCGATTGACCCCCGCAACCTCAAGCCAGCCGACTTGGCACGGCTGCTGAACTCCACGCCGCTCGGGACGGTCATCGACGAGCGGCAACTCTACCGCCATCGCATGCGGGCCGGGTTCCGCATCGGCGACGGGCGCCGGGTAGACCTGTTCCGGTACGTGGCGTGGCTTGTGGAGCAGCGGAACGCGCCTCGGAAGACCGTGGGCCAAGCCGCTGAGTACGAGGCGATCAAGGAACGCGCCGCAGCCAGGAATCGCGCGCTCTCGGAAGCCGGGCGGGACATCGGCGTACTCCCTGCCGTGGTGGACCCGGAGCGCAAGGAGAGGGCCGCGACCGACTTTCAGCTCTTCTGCCAGTCGTACTTCCCCCGGACGTTCCATCTGCCGTGGTCGCCGGACCACCTGAAGGTCATCGCCCGCATCGAGCAGGCGGTGCTGCACGGCGGACTGTTCGCGCTCGCCATGCCCCGCGGCAGCGGCAAGACCAGCATCGCGGAATGCGCCTGTCTCTGGTCGGTGCTGTACGGCCTCCGGGAGTTCGTCTGCCTGATCGGCGCGTCGGAGGTCCACGCCGTCGAGATGCTCGACTCGATCAAGATGGAACTCGACGGCAACGACCTCCTGGAGGCCGACTTCCCGGAGGTGGTGCATCCCATCCGCTGCCTCGACGGCATCGCCAACCGCTGCTCGGGCCAGCTCTACAAGGGCGAGCGGACGCACATCGGCTGGACCGCAAACGAGGTCGTGCTCCCGACCATACCAGGATCGATGGCCAGCGGGGCGATCATCAAGGTCGCCGGGATCACGGGCCGCATTCGGGGCATGAAGTATAAGCGGGCGGACGGCCGGACCGTACGCCCCACGCTCGTGGTGCTGGACGACCCGCAGACCGACGAGTCGGCGCGGTCGCTCTCCCAGTGCGCCACGCGGGAACGCATCATTGCTGGTGCGGTCCTCGGGATGGCCGGACCCGGCAAGAAGATTTCTGGCATCATGCCCTGTACGGTCATCCGGCCAGGCGACATGGCCGACAACATCCTCGACCGCGACAAGCACCCCGAGTGGAACGGCGAGCGAACGCGGATGGTCTACCGGTTCCCCACGAACGAGAAGCTCTGGGCCAAGTATGCTGAGGTGCGTGCCGAGTCGCTGCGCATCCACGGCGACCTTCGGGACGCGACTGCGTTCTACGAGGCCCACCGTGAGGCGCTCGACGAGGGCGCGGAGGTCGCGTGGCCGGAGCGGTTCAACCACGACGAGGCATCGGCCATTCAGCACGCGATGAACCTCAAGCTCCAGGACGAGGCGGCCTTCTTCGCAGAGTATCAGAACGAGCCGCTGCCGGAAAAGGACGTCGAAGACGATGGACTACTTACTGCCGACCAGATCGCCGGGAAACTCAACGGCATGAAACGCGGCGAGATCCCGGTCGGCGTCGCCCACCTCACGATGTTCATCGATGTCCAGGGCAAGCTCCTCTTCTGGGTCGTGGCGGCGTTCGAGGAGGATTTCACCGGGTACGTCGTGGACTATGGCGCTTACCCCGATCAGCGGCGGGCGTACTTTACGCTCCGGGACGCGCAGCGGACGCTGCAACTCGCTGCCAAGGGTACGGGACTCGAGGGGGCGATCTATGCCGGACTGGAACACCTCACGGGCGCCTACATGAACCGCGAGTGGCGGCGGGATGACGGCGCGATGATGCGGGTGGACCGGTGCCTCGTCGACGCCAACTGGGGAACTTCGACGGACGTGGTCTACCAGTTCTGCCGCCAGAGTCCGCACGCGGCGATCCTGTTGCCGAGCCACGGGCGATTCGTTGGCGCGGCCAGCATGCCGTTCGCCGAGTACAAGCGCAGGCGCGGCGACCGCGTCGGCCTGAACTGGCGCATCCCGAATGTCCAGGGCAAGCGGGCCGTCCGACACGCGGTCTTCGACTCGAACTTCTGGAAGAGCTTTGTCCACGCGCGGCTGGCCGTCCCGATGGGCGACCGGGGATGTCTCTCGCTCTTCGGCCGGGACGCCGAGGCGCACCGGCTCCTGGCCGAGCATCTCACCGCCGAGTACCGGGTGAAGACCGAGGGGCGCGGCCGCGTGGTGGACGAGTGGCGCATGCGGCCGGAGGCGCAGGACAACCACTGGCTCGACTGCCTTGTCGGATGCGCCGTGGCCGCCTCGATCCAAGGCGCGATTCTGCCGGGCACGGACGCCAAGTCCCCGACCAGGGCCGGGCCGATGAAACTGTCGGCGATCCAGAAAGGCAGGCGGCGATGACGGAACACGCCACCCCGCCAGCCGACAAGAAACGCGCCGCACACGAGATGCGAGGGATCGTCTGCCCTTCATGCGGGTGCAAGCACCTTCCCGTCCTCATCACTCGCGCCGTACCGGGCGGATACACCCGTCGGCGGCGGAAATGCCGCAACTGCGGACGGAAAATCACCACCTACGAGCACTCAATCGGGTGATTTCCGGTACAGAAGTACTACCGGTGTACTAATCGTCATCCCGGGCCGGATTTTCACAGCAATCCGAGGGTCGAGCGGCAAATAACCCTGTAGAGGCGCAGAGTGTCGGATGCCGGAGGCCGTTGCATGGCGGACGAGATCGACAAGACCATCGAGGAGAACGCCAAGGGACCCAGGCGGGCCAAGGGCGACTCCGTCGAGATGGAACAGCACGAGCTGACCGACCAGATCGCGGCAGACCGGTATCTTTCCTCCAAGAAGGCGGCCCGATCCAAGGGGATGGGTATCCGCATGTCGAAACTCGTGCCGTCGGGGAGCGCATGATGGTGCAGGTTGCCGACAACGCCACGAAGACGCCGGTCCGCCTGGGCGGGTTCCAGAAGCCCGACTTGCGGCGCGTTGACGTTCGAGCTCTGGCTCGGCGGCGGGTTCGGGCCGGGTTCGACTCTGCCGAGACCACTGAGAACAACCGCCGCCACTGGGCGCGGGCCGATTCCCTCTCCCCCGACGCGGCGGCCAGTCCCGAAGTGCGCCGCACGCTCCGCAATCGCGCCCGGTACGAGGTCGCGAACAACTCCTACGCCCGCGGCATCGTCCTCACGCTCGCCAATGACACGGTCGGCACTGGCCCCCGGCTCCAGATGCTTTCTCCCGATCCGATCCTGAACCGCACTGTCGAAAGCCAGTTCCATCTCTGGTCGCAGGCCGTCGGACTGCCCGACAAACTCCGCACCATGCGCATGGCGCGATCCCAGGACGGCGAGGCGTTCGGGGTTCTGGCCTTCAATCCATTCGTGGAGCACCCGGTCCAGATCGATCTTCTCCTCATCGAGGCCGACCAGATCGCCAGTCCGTGGCGGCACATCCCGGACGACCACGAGGTGGACGGCATCGTTCTGGACGACTTCGGCAACCCCCTCGCCTACCGGGTGATGAAGGACCATCCCGGCGGGTCGAACCGGGCGGTCTTCGACGAGTTCACGACCGTACCGGCCTCGGCGATGATCCACGTCTTCCGCCAGGACCGTCCGTGCCAGCATCGCGGCATCCCGGAGATCACGCCCGCGCTGCCGCTTTTCGCGCAGCTCCGTCGCTTTACCTTGGCCGTGCTCTCGGCGGCGGAGGCTGCAGCCGACTTCGCCGGCATCCTCTACACCGACGCCCCGGCCAACGGCGAGGCGGAGAGCGTCGAGCCGATGGATCTGATCGAGCTCGAGCGCAACATGCTCCTTACCATGCCGGGCGGCTGGAAGATGAGCCAGATCGAGCCGATGCAACCGGCCACGACCTACGCCGAGTTCAAGAAGGAGATTTTGAACGAGATCGCCCGGTGCCTGAACATGCCGTTCAACATCGCGGCGGGCAACTCCTCGGGTTACAACTATGCCTCCGGCCGCCTGGACCACCAGACCTACTTCAAGTCCATCCGCGTAGACCAGGCATTCACGGCCTCGCGCGTCCTGGACCGCGTGCTTGCCGCCTGGCTCCGCGAATACGCCGTCCTCGTCCGCAACCTCGATCTGCTCCGCGCCGTTCCGCCGCATCAGTGGTTCTGGGACGGCTTCGAGCATGTGGACCCGGCCAAAGAAGCCAACGCGCAGGAGACGCGGCTCAAGAACCACACGACCACCCTCGCGCACGAGTTTGCGAAACAGGGTCTCGACTGGGAAGGTGAACTGCGCCAGCGCGCGAAGGAAATCGCGCTCATGAGGGAACTGGGACTGGCCGAGACGGAAACCGTTCCGTCCGCGTCCGGCAACGAGACAGAGAAGGAAGAAGACGATGAATAGGACACGCAAGACCGTGCCCGGTGGGTTCTACATTCGCGCCGAAGCGGGCGACGTGAGCCTCCAGGGCGCGACGGCCGCCGACGGCAAGACGCTACGGCGCTTCAACATGACCGCCTATACCGGTGGCGCGATGACGCTCGCAGGCTGGCCGTATCCGGTGATCGTGGACATGGCCGGGCTGGCCGTCGGCAAGAAGTCGCGACCGATCCTCATGGATCACGACACGGCCCGGATCGTCGGGCACACCGACGCGGTCGGCGTGGACGGCGGCGCGCTCACGGTCACGGGGGTGATCTCCGGCGTGGGCAGCGCGGCGCAGGAAGTGGTCGGCGCGTCCGACAACGGCTTTCCCTGGCAGGCGAGCCTGGGCGCGGCGGTCAAGAAGGTCGTCTTCGTGCCGGAAGGCAAGACGGCGACCGCGAACGGCAAGGAGTTTGCCGGGCCGGTCTACATGGTCCGTCAGGCGAAGTTGGGCGAAGTGAGTTTCGTGGCGCTCGGCGCGGACGACGCGACGACGGCGAAAGTGGAGGCCGGTCGCATTCCGGTCATCGAAGGCAACAGCAACATGGAGGTCATGACGATGGACTTCGAGAAGTGGGTCGAGGCGAAGGGCTTTGCGCTCGCGGATCTGACGGACGATCAAACCGCGAACCTCAAGGCGATGTACGAGGCGGAAACGAAGACGGATGGGAAGCTGGATGATGAACCTGTCAAGCCCGCCGGGGCCAAGCCGACGGCGGCCGAGACCGTCATCCAGGCCAAGGAAGAGGCGCAGGCGGCCGTCCGCGCCGAGCGCGAGCGCGTGTCCGCGATCCAGGAAATCTGCGGCGGCGAGTTCCCGCGCATCGAGCGCGACGCGATCCGGCTGGGCTGGACCGTGGAGGACACCTCTCAGAAGGTCTTGAAGGCGATGCGGGAGAACCGCCCTCAGGCCGATGTCCACATCGTGACGCGGGCTGACAAAGGGGCCGGCTTCAACTTGAAGACGCTGGAGGCCGCGCTCTGCCTGCGGGCGCGCATTCCCGAGGAGACGCTCGTGAAGGATTACGGCGAGCAGATCGTCGAGAGCGCCTATGCCAACCGCGAGATCAGCCTCCAGACGCTGCTGGCCGAGTGCGCAGAGCTGGAGGGCCGGACCGTCCCGCGCACGTTCGGAAACGATACGATCCGGGCCGCCTTCTCGACGGTGTCCCTGCCGGGCATCCTCAACAATGTCGCCAACAAGAAGCTGCTGCGGGCCTTCGAGGCCCAGGCCATCGTGGCGACGCGGCTCTGCTCCGAGGGCGAACTGAACGACTTCAAGGAGTCGGAGCGCTACCGCCTGACCGATGTGGGCGACCTGGAGCCGGTGGCCCCGGACGGCGAACTCAAGCACGGCGGGCTCAAGGAAGAGAAGGCCACGAACCAGCTCGGGACGTTCGGCAAGATCTTCTCGCTCACCCGCGAGATGATTTACAACGACGATCTGGCCGCCTTCATGAAGGTGCCCGAGGGCATGGGCGCGCGGGCCGCGCGGAAGGTGGACCAGCTCTTCTTCACGCGCCTGCTCGGCAACCCGGTGCAGGGCGACGGCAAGACGCTGTTCCACGCGGACCACAAGAACTGGCGGGACGGCGCGGACACGGCGCTCTCCGGCGACTCCCTGGCGCTGGCGATCCAGATGTTCATGGATCAGACCGACGCCGACGGGCAGCCGATCAACGTGAGTCCGAAGTTCCTGCTGGTGCCCACGTCGCTCAAGATGACCGCTCGGGAGCTGCTGAACTCGGTAACGTTCTTCGCCACGGGCAGTTCCAACAAGGCTCGCATCCCGACCTACAACGCCCTCGCCGACGAGGACATCGAGGTCGTGACGAGCCCCTACCTCTCGAACGCGAACTATCCGGGAGCGTCGAGCAAGGCCTGGTACTTGTTCGCGGACCCGGCGGTCGTGGACACGTTCGAGATCGGCTACCTGAAGGGCCGCCGCGTGCCGACGGTCGAGCAAGGCGAGACCGACTTCGACACACTCGGCATCAAGTTCCGGGTCTACTTCGATCTCGGCGTCCGTGAGCAGGACTACCGGGGCATGACCAAGTTCAAGGGCGAAGCGTAAGCCACAAGGAGGAATCAGACATGAGCGTGACATACATCCAGACGGGCGACGCGGTGGATTACACCCCGGACGCGGACGTGAAGGCGGGCGACGTGGTCGTGCAGGGCGAACTCGTGGGAGTCGCCAAGCTCGACATCCCGACCGGGAAACTCGGGGCGTTGGCCGTAACCGGCCTCTTCGACTTTCCGAAGGCGACCGGCGCAGGCACGGCCATCGCGGCCGGGACCCGCGTCTACTGGGACGTGGCCGAGCAGGTCGCCAAGGCCGACAGCGAGGCGGGCGCGCACAAGGAAATCGGCAAGACCGTGAACGCAGCGGCCGACGCGGACGCCGTCGTGCGGGTGCGCTTGAGTCAATAGCGGAGACCGACCGTGGCCGACCTCCTCCAGCAGGGATCGCAGTGGCTGGAGCAGATGCGCACGTCGCACTGCTCCAGCCCGGTCGAGTACCGCAGGCCGCCGGACGTGAAGAGCGTCCACGCGACCTACGGGAGAACCCGATTCCAGGTCGCCGACGAGTCGGGCCTGACGGTCGACGCCCAGGCCTGGGATTTCCTGATCCTGGCCGACGAGTTGGGACTCGTCCCGGAACCGGGCGACGTGATCGCGGCCAACGGGCGGCGATATGAGGTCATGAATTTGGGCGGCGAGGGCTGCTGGCGATGGAGCGATCCGTACCGCCGGACCTGCCGCATCCACACCAAGGACGTCGGGGCGGAACCATGAGCGATGTGACGATCAGCAGCGAATTCCGAGCCGCGTGCGAGCGCGAGTTCGCGGAAATCCGCGTCAAGCTCGACCGGCTCGACGAGGCGATCCGGGGCAATGGCAAGCCCGGCATCGCGATGCGGCTGGACCGGCTGGAACAGGACGCGAAGCGCCAGTCCCGGCTCGTCTGGCTGATTGTCGGCTCGGCGGTGACGGCGTTCGCGTCCGTCCTGACGGCCTGGGCCGTCCGATGAAGGAGAATCGCGAATGAACAATGTGATCATGAGAAGGATCGAGGTAACGGCCGACTACCGGCCCCTTTCGGACCCCAAGCTGGTCGCGTCGGTGACGGTCTCTTGTCCGCCGACCAACAGCGCGGCGGTCTTCTTTCGGGGCGACGACGGATCGGACGTGCCGTGGGTGGCGGGCGAATGGCACGACTTCTGGAGCGTGAACCTCCATGAAATCGCCATCAAGGGAACGCCCGGGGACGCGGTGACGATCATCGGAGGGACGTGGTGATGCCATACGGCGGAACGATCAATGCGACAGTGAGCGCCGACCTCGTTCAGGCGGACGTGGACGGCATCATCCAGGGGCTGGCCGGCTCCGACGGCAAGACTCTGTCCGACGTGCAGGATCGGTTGACCTACTTCGCCGACTGCCTGTCGGGCATGAACTGGAGCCTGCTGGACGATCTGCGGTACGCGGCGTGGAACTCCGAGAACTACCTCTCCGGAAACTACTGGGGCCCGCTGGTGGACCTCACCTCAGGCATGCAGGATGTCCGGGATCACATATCCGGCATGATATGGGGTCCGATCATGGACGCGGCATCCAGCCTCTACACCCTCCGCGACTGCCTGACCGGTTATTGGTGGTCCGGCCCGCTCACGGATATCGCCTACAGCACGTGGCAGATCCGCGACTGCCTGATCGGCTACTACTCGTATGGTCCGCTCACAGACATGGCGTATTGGCTCATGAACGTCCGCGATTACCTCGCGGGATGGGATTTCGGCCCGCTCACGGACATCCAGTCCCAGATGCACAACGTGTCGAACTACCTGTGGAGTTGGACCTACGATCAGTCCGCGGCCGATCTGCTCGGCGCGATCCGCGCGGAGTTGCAACAGATCAGGGCCAAGACCGACCAGTTGAGTTTCGACGGCGGCAGCCGTCTGCAGGTGATCACGGCGTAACAACGAAAGGATGCGGACATGAACGGCAGCAGCGAGACGAAGATCGTGACGGTGGACGACGGCAACGGACCGGTCAAGGCCGTGAAGGACGCCGCCGGGCGGCTCCTGACGAAGGAGCACGTGAAAGCCCTGCGCGACAAGCAGCAGGCCGAGTTGGACGAGGTGACGCGGGTCCGGGACAAGCTCTCGGTCAACGACGCCGCGACCAAGGCCGAAATCGTCGGCCAGTTCAAGGACCGGCTGGCGGTGCAGTTGACCGTGCTGGACCGGCAGAAGACCCAGATGCAGGAGACGCTGGCCAAACTGGAAGCCGGTGACGCCCAGACCGTCGCCTCGGTGGTCGGCCAGATGCAACAGCAACTGACGCGCCGCGCCGATGGCCTCACGCAGGCCCGGCATGCCTCCGATGCGTTGCTCGCGGAACTGGACTAACCCATGGCACGGATCACCGCCATCGCAGACGCCGTCGCGGGCGAACTCAACGCCGCACCGGCGGGGACATTCGACCCGGCCTTCACCGCCGTTCGGCGGGTGTTGCCGGAGTTCGAACTGTCCGACCTGGCGGAGCTGAAGGTGTCGGTGGTGCCCAAGGCGGTCGAGATCAGCGGCTCGACGCGGTCGGTCGGCCAGTTCGACTTCCAGATCGACATCGGCGTGCAGAAGAAGCTCGGCAAGGACCTGGACACCGAAGTGGCCACGCTCTGCGGCCTGATGGACGCCATCGCGGATTATCTGCGGCGGCGTCCGCTGTCCGCCGCGCCGCACGCGGCGTGGGTGCGGACGCAGAACGATCCCGTCTATGCGCCGGAGCATCTGGCCGAGCAGCGGACCTTCACCAGCGTGCTGACCGTGACCTACAGGAGCGTCGGATGAACGTTGGGTTCGAGATCAAGCAGCTCTTCTTCGACCGCCAGGCGGTAATCTCGCGGGTGGACTCCGCCACGCGTAAGGTTCTGTCGAAGTTCGGCGCGTTCGTGCGGCGCACGGCTAAGGGGAGCATCCGCAACCGCAGGAAGGCATCGCCTCCCGGATCGCCGCCAAGCTCGCACACGGGGCTGCTGAAGAAGTTCATCTTCTTCGGCTATGACCCGGGCCAGCGCAGCGTGGTAATCGGGCCGACGCGACTGGACCGGCGCGGACACGGCCAAGCCCCGTCGCTCCTGGAGCATGGCGGGCAGACGACGCTCGTGCGCCGGGACAAGCGCGAGCGGGCGACGTACCGAGCGCGGCCCTACATGGGCCCCGCGTTCGCGCAGGAACAACCGAAGCTGCCCGCGATGTGGCGGGACAGCGTCAAATAAGGAGAACGAGACATGGCAACTGAATTCGCATTGGGCATGAACGCCAAGCTGTACTACGGCGCGGCGGGCAGCTCCGCAGCCACCGAGATGGGCAACGTCAAGGACGTGACGCTCACCCTCGAGGCGGGCGAAGCCGACGTCACCACCCGCGCCAACTCGGGCTGGCGGGCGACCGCGCCCACGCTGCGGGAGTGCACCTGCGAGTTCGAGATGGTGTGGGACCCCACCGACGCCGGTTTCACGGCCATCAAGAACGCCTTCCTTACGGCGGGCATGATCGCGCTAAAGATTCTGGACAAGGCGGGCGGCCAGGGGCCGGACGGCGACTTCGCCATCACCTCGTTCAGCCGGAACGAGGCATTGGAGGAGGCCATCACGGTGAGCGTCACGGCCAAGCTCGCGGTGTTCCGTAGCTGGACTGGGAGCTGACCGCCATGAAGACATTCACGGATGCCGCCGGACGGACCTGGACGCTCTCACTGACCTTGGGCACGGCCATGAAGGTCAAGGCGAAGCTGGACATCGACCTGCTTCAGCCGGAGGCGGGCGACCCGCCGCTGCTGACGCGGATCGGGACCGACGAGATGCTCCTGGGCGAGGTGCTCTGCGCCATGCTCGACGGGCAGTTCGAGGCTCATAAGGTCACCGATGAGGACGTGCGCTCCAGCTTCGACGGCCAGACGCTGCTCGCAGCGCAGAAGGCCTTCTACGAGGAGCTAATCGCTTTTTTCCGGTCGCGCGGCCGCAGCGACCGGGCCAAGGCGGTCGCCAAGCAGATGGCCCTGATCGAGGCGGCCGTGGCGGCGGTGGAGACGCGGATCGATGCGCTCGACATCGACGCGACGATCCGGGAGGCCATGACCCGTGGGAAGACATCTGGCGCATCGCCGGAAGTGTCGGCGTCAACCCATGTCCCCTGACGCTACGACAGCTTCTCTGGATGGCCGAGGGTCTGGGGCGCGAGCGGTGGGCGCACACGTCGCTCCTCTGCGCGCTGATCGCCAACGCCAACCGCGACCCGAAGCGGACGCGGCCGTTCAGACCGGCGGACTTCGACCCGTATGCCCGCCAGGACCGGCGGGAGCGGGTGATCGTGAACGATGAATCGATATTAGAGATGAAAGAGGCCTTCACGGGCCGGAAAGGATGAGAAGATGAACTGGACTGCGTTTCTGCAAGTGGCGTGGGATGTGGTGAACAGCCCCGCCGGAATCACGGTGATGGCGGGCGCTCTGCTCTGGCTGCTCAACCGGCTGTACGCCGCGAAGCCCGCCTGGCAGGCCTTCGAAGGAACGATCATCGCGGCCGTCAAGTGGGCCGAGAAGGAGATCCCCGACGACACGCCGAACAAGTCGTTCCACCGCCTGAATGCGGCGCTGAACTACGTGCTCAAGGTTTACGAAGAGGCGCGGGGCACACCTGCCGACGCAAAGACGAAGCAGGAACTGCGTGAGGGCATCCAGATCGTCCACGCCGAGTTGGAGGCGTCCGGCAACCTGGATGGCCACGCGCCTGCGGAGGCGGCGGGGTGAAATGGCTCGTCGCCATTCTGACCGCCCTGTTCCAGGCGCTCCTGCCGTGGGCCGCGAGGCAATCGCGGCCTACGGCGGGGAGCGCCGATCCCGACCGACAGACGCGAGACCGGCTGCGCGACAGGATTCGCAAGCACTGGGGCAAGCCATGAGGTTCTTGAAGCGACTGATCCCGTTCCTCCTGCCCTTCGTGCTCCTGACCGGCTGCGTGCGCACGGTCTACGTGCCGCACGGCACGCCGGTGCGCCTGCGCGAGACGGTGAAGAACGCCAAGGTCTGGGTCAAGAACGCCGAGGGCCAGGCCGTCGAGGGCCGGATGGACTTGCCCGAGGGCTGGTACGCGCTGCCTGTCGATGGGGAGGATCATCCGTGACGATCAGAAGCCGCTACATCGAGGCAAAGTCGCATCTTCAGGAAGGAGATGCCATGCCGCGCGAAATCCGGGTGGGTCAATGTCTCTCCCGGAATGACGGCGAACCCGTGTCGCTCGAAGAACGCCTGCGAGGTGTTCCGCGCGTGCGTGCAGACGGTTTTGACTCCCGACTCGCGGCATTGGTCAAGCAGTCGCGCAATCAGCGCGCTGCCCACACCCTTGTGCTGGCAATCTTCCGCAACGGCCAGATGGCGTATCTCCATCTCCCCATCAGACACCACTTGACCCACGATAGCACCGACGACGCCCCGCGAGGCAACCGCCACAAACATGATCTCGCGCCCCGGCAGCTTGAAGCGTTCCCGGATGTCCCGCGCAAGGCCAACGGGACACCACAGCACATCCCACAGCAGGCGGTCAGCCTGCGGGAGATCGCCGTCTGCGGCCTCGCGCACCTGGATGGCGGGATTCGGATTCATGAGGCCAATGTACAACATGTTCTCGCGGAATGGAATCCCCAGAATGAACACGTGGAGGCGGCCGTGATGACCGCAGTCACAATCATTCTGCTTGTCGTCGTGGCGGCGCTCGTCGCCCTGGCGATCCTGGTGGACCGCAATGGGCTTCTGTGAGGAGGAACGATGACAACCGTTCAGGGAATCCGAGCCGGACGCGCTTTTGTCGAGCTGTTCGCCGACGACAGCAAGCTCGTGCGCGGCCTGCGCCGGGCCGAACAGAAGCTGAAGGCCTTCGGCGATTCAATCCGTAACCTCGGTCTGAAGACTATCGCCCTCGGTTCCGCGATCCTGGCACCCTTGGGGGCGGCAGCCAAGACGTTCGCCGACATGGGCAGCCGGATGTGGGACATGGCCAAGCGCACGGGCGTCTCCGTCGAAGCCCTGAGCGCTTTGAGTTATGCGGCCGAACAGTCCGGCGCGGGCGTCGAGTCATTCGAGAACGGCATCCGCCGGATGCAGCGGACCCTCTACGATGCCGGTCGCGGGCTGAGCACGGCAACCGACGCACTGGGTGAACTGGGTCTGACGATCCAGGATTTGGAAGGACTCTCCCCCGAGGCGCAGTTCCGCCAGTTGGCCGACCGCCTGGACCGGATCGAGGACCCCAGCCGCAAGGCCGCCCTGGCCATGACGATCTTCGGCCGCTCGGGCACGGAGTTGCTTCCGATGCTTGAAGGGGGCGCGGCCGCGCTGGACGCCTACGAACAGCATGCCCGCAAGCTCGGGCTGATCATGAGGACCGAGGACGCGGCGGCGGCCGATGCATTCGGCGACGCGCTTGCCGATCTGTGGAAGGTTCTGAAGATGGTGGTCTTTGCCGTCGGCGCGGCGTTGGCCCCGACGCTGAAAGACCTCTCGGCACAGGTTGTGCGAGCGGCGAAGACGGTCACCGAATGGGTCAGGGAGAACCAGGGCTTCATCGTCAGCGCGCTCAAGGTCGCCGCCGTGGTCGTGGCCGTCGGCATCGGACTGACGGTCCTCGGCACGATCATTTCCGGGCTGGGCACGGCATTCGGCGTCCTGGCCACAATCGTCACCACGTTCATGGCCGTGCTGAAGGTTCTGGCGGCGGTGATCGCGTTCCTGGCATCGCCGGTTGGCCTGGTCATTGCGGCCGTGGTCGCGCTCGGCGCGGCGCTCCTCTACGCGACGGGGGCCGGGGCCAAGGCGCTGGCCTGGCTGGGCGAGCGGTTCAAGGTCCTCAAGGAGGACGCGCTGGCCTCGTTCGGCGGCATCGCCGACGCGCTGGCGGCGGGCGACATCTCGCTGGCGGTGAAGATTCTGTGGCTCATGATCAAGATGGAGTGGACGCGCGGCGTCACCTTCCTCGAGAAGGTCTGGCTCCATTTCCGCAACTTCTTCATCAAGATCGGGTACGACGCCTGGCACGGCCTGCTGGCCCTGATCGAGACGGTCTGGCACGCGTTGGAGGCTGGCTGGATGGCGACCGTGGACTTCTTCGCCAGCCTGTGGGAGGGATTCACAGGGTTCTTCGCCAAGACTTGGCAGAACATCAAGGCCGGGGCCCAGAAGGCCTGGAACTGGATCAGAAGCCTGTTCAACGACTCGGTCGATCTCCAGGCAGAGAACCAGATGGTCGAGGAGCAGAAGCAGGCCGCGATTTCGCGCATTACGGACGAGCAGAAGCGCCGCGCCGCCGAGAGGGAAGCCGAACGGCAGCGGGCAAGTGAGCTGCACGCGGCGACGCTGGCCGGAATCGGCCAGGAGAACCTCGACACGCACGCCCAGCTCGACGCCGAGTATGCCGAGCGCATGGCCGAGAACGAGGCCGATCTGGCCAAGGCCCGGCAGGAATGGCGCGACGCCGTCGATGCGGCCAAGCGGAAGCGCGCGGAGAAGGAAGCGGGCGCGCGGGAGGGCCCTGACGACATCCTCAAGAAGGCCCGAGACGCCTTGGCCGGTCTGGGCGACATCGGCGATCTCGTCCAGGCCGAGGCGGCCAAGGTGGACGTGGTTGGAACGTTCTCCGCCGAGGCGACCGACAGGATGGGTGCCGGGCCCACGGCGGCCGAGGAGCGGACCGCCCGGGCCAGCGAGGAGACGGCCAAAAACACCCGCAAGATGGCTCAGAAGCTCGACCAGGGTGTGGGCCTCGTTTTCGAATAGGAGCGGATCATGGCGGCGGTAGTCGAAGAACTGTTCGAGGGACGGTCGGAGATCGTGGCGAGCAAATCCTCGGCCGAGATCCCGTATATCGTGCGCCAGGCGGCCGACGAGGCGGAGGTCAAGTCGGCGGCAGCGGCGGCCATTCCCTCGTCCTATTCCGGCATGCCCCGCAAGTCCATCGAGGTCGCGGAGCGGGTCAACGCCAGCACCTGGAAGGTCGTGGCGCGCTACGAGACGCCGGATTATGACCCGGTCGAGCCGCCGGAGCCGATCTTCTCCTTCGACACCGGCGGCGGCACCCAGCACATCACGCAGAGCCTCCAGACCATCAGCCGACACGGCCCGGCGGCGACCGACAAGCTGGGCGGGGCCATCGGGTTCGACGGGGAGAACATCGAGGGCGTGGACATCGCCATCCCGGTCTACAACTTCTCGGAAACGCACTACAAATCGGCCGCGTCGGTCTCGCTCAGCTACCGCCTGGCCCTGTTCCGCACGACCGGCACCGTGAACTCGAGCAGTTTCCGGGGTTTCGCGGCGGGGGAAGTGCTCTTCCTGGGCGCTTCCGGCTCCCGCCGGGGCGACGACGCGGACGACGACTGGGAGATCACCTACAAGTTCGCGGCTCAGCAGAACCGGACCGGGATCTCCGTGGGCGGGATCAGCGGCATCTCCAAGAAAGGCTGGGAGTACATGTGGGTGCAGTACGCGCCCGACGTGGACGCCGAACATGGCCAGATCATCAAGAAGCCCGTGGCGGTCTACATTGAGAAGGTCTACCCGGACGGGAACTTCGGCGATCTGAACATCTGAGGAGGCGGCATGGCCGGCGACGATCTCAAGAAGGTGCGGCGGGGACAGGCGCTCCGCATCCCGGCGTCGGCCTACAACGCCTTCATCGACGCGGCGGCCGACTACCGCCGCCGGACTCTCGGCATCGAGAGCCAGTACAAGCAACGCGACAGCCGCTCGGGCGTGGTCATCGTTCGGAACCAGTCCGGGTCGGCGCTCGACCAGTTCGCGGTGGTCGAACTGGGGAACGTCATCATCGGTCCGTCCGACAACGAGCAGGAGTTCCGGTCCCGGACCACGTTCGATGTCACCACGCCCGCCGAGGAACCCGGTCCGATGGCCATCCTCCAGGAGCCGATTGCGGCGGGCGGCACAGGACGGGCGATGGTGTTCGGCGTGACGCCCGTGCGCCTGAATGTGACGGACGAGACGCACGAGTACGCCGAGGCGACTCCATCGGAGTCCGGCTACCTGACGTCCGCGGCGGCCGGGGCGGCGCGAGTCCTGTACAAGGAATCCGGCACGGGCGAGGTCTGGGCCGTGGTGTACTTCCCGGCGTCCTCGCCCGGAGGTCCGCTGCGGCTGAGCGGCCTCGATGCCGACAGGGAAGACGGCGAACCGCCGACCCAGTGCGACGACGGGGCGAAGCCGGAACCGAACGAAGTCCCGTTGAACGAGGCGCTGCGCATTATCGAAACCGAAACGGACGTCTTCCGGCTCGCGCTCAACCTGGAGACCCTCTACGTCGTGGACCCCGCGACGGGCGAGTTCGAGCCGTTGAGCGAGATTCTCCGGTTCCCTCGTCTGCCCGCGGCCACGCAGGTCATCGGGGATGAGACGGAGGGGACCGAAGAGCCGGACCCGACCGGCTTCGCCGTCGGCACGGATGACAAGGGGCTGGAGCTGTGGCAGCAGACCCGGATGGGATATTTCCATGATGGCGATCACAAGCTCTACGTGTACGTGCGCAAGGCGCTGTTCGATGAACGGGGGTGTCTGCATTCCATCACCGGCGAGACACGGGTCGAGATCGATGCGCCCGTGGCGTGCGAGGGTGGCGGAGGCGGCGCGGGCGACATGCTCAAGTCCGTGTACGACACGGACGACGACGGACTCGTGGACCGGGCGGAGACCCTCGACAACGGCGTTCAGAACGCTTCGGCCCAAGAGGTCCGGGCGCACCTCGATGACGAGGCGAAGCATCGTGAGATCGATGACGAGGGCGCGGGGCTCACCGATCTGTGGAGCGCCAGCAAGATTACGGATGAACTGGCCCGGAAAGCGGACCAGGATCATTCGCATGTCGCGGCCGACGTGACCGATTTCGATGCGGAAGTGGGCAGCCACCCGGACGTCGCGGCCAACACCGCCGCGCGGCATGCCAGGCTGCACGGCCTGAATGCGTCCGCCGACCATGCCGGCATCGCTGGGACCGCGGACAACTTCATGGCCCTCGACGCGGCCGGCCTGCCCAAGGATAGCGGGAAGAAAGCGAGCGACTTCGCCGAGGCCGACCACGTGCATCTGGCCGAAGATGTGACCGATTTCGATGCGGAAGTCGGGGACCACCCCGACGTGGCCGCCAACACAGATGCCCGGCACAAGGTCAAAGCGAGTGCCGGGGATGCGAATCCCGGCTACCTGTCGGACAAGGTGGTGGGCGCGGCGGGCTCCGTGATCGTGGACAACGACAAGGTTCAACTGGAAGGTGACGGCATCCCTTATTACCCGGCCTATTACGGGACCCAGGACGATACCGGCGCAAAGACGTGGTATCCGTTGCCGTACCAGGTCCGGGCGGACGCGGGAGGACCTCCCGACTATCTCGACGGCCTGGTGCAGAAGAGCATCGTCGAGAACGCCACGGATCACAAGATCGAGCTGGACGGAGACGTGGCCGCACCTGGCGCGAACAAGGTGTACGGCACCGATGGCGCGGGCAACAAGGGATGGCAGGACGCGGGCGGCGGCGGAACGGTGCGCGTTTCGGCCAACGACACGACGCCCGGTTATCTCCAGCAAAAGCTCGTGGGGGACACCAACTGGCTAGCGATAGAGGAAGTCAATGACGGCGGCGACGAGGACCTGAAGGTCAAGCATGTCGGCCCCCACGCGCCGACCGCCGTTCAGACCATCGGGGCCGCCGCAGAGGGGAACGAGACCGCCGAGGGCTCCAGCTTCGTGGTGGGCACGGGCGGCAATGGACTGGACCTCTGGGTCGTCTCGCGGATCGGGTATTTCCATGCGGGCGACAAGAAGGTTTACATGTACATGCGCAAACTGACCGTGGACGAGACCGGGCATGTGCGGTCCGTCAGCGGCGAAACGAGGGTCGAGGTCGAAACGCCTGTCGTCGAGGGTTGAGCGATGGCTTACGGAAATCTTGTCAGAGACAGCGCAACCGGGCACCTGAATTACGACAGCGCCACGGGCCATCTGGTCTTTCAGAACTGGGTGGACATCGCTTCTGTCGGGCGATGGCTGAAGTTCGGATACAACAGGTTGACCGATCCTTCGAGCTATCCCCCGATGATGAATGTCTACCCAGGAGCTTGGGCGGCCTTGCAGGCGGACGCCTGGGACGGCTACGGATATGGGTATATCTACGCACAGTCCGGCTGGGGACAGTATGTTCCGACCGGAGGTAACTACTACACGTCGGTGTGGCTCTATGCCGGGTGCTTGCGGTTCAACACGTCGGCCTACAAAGGCCGTTCGCTGCACAGGATCCGCGTGTCGTGCGCCTACTACCGCCAGAACACGGCCTGCGAGTTCCGAGTGACGTACCGGACCGATGCGGAAACCGCTCCGAACGACTCGTGGGCATGGACGGCGGCCAGCCCGTATGTGATTGTGCCGGGATCGGGCTATTCGATTCTGACGCTGGAAACGCCGCCGACTCTGGACGACACGCTCTGGCTGACATCGTGGATTTCCGATTACACGCCGCCGGCCAGCGTCTATCAGGACAACTTCTTCAGGATCGATTCGCCGATAAGGATGTACTTCCAGGATTGAAAACATGAAAGCGACAATCTGCATACCGACATGGACAACGGGCCATCACATGCTGATGGACTGCGTGAAGAATGTGCGCGAGACGACTGGCTGCGAGCCCGTAGTCTGGCGGACCGACGAGAACGTCGCGGTGGCCCGGAGCCAGGCCACGACCGCGATGGACACCGAGTACATCTGCTTCCTGGATACGGACGCGTTTCCGCAGGAACCCGGCTGGCTGGACCGACTGGTACAGATCGCCGAGGAATCCGGGGCGGATATCGTGTCTCCGAATGAGATCCTGTGGTTCTCGCCGTCGAAGACGGAGGCGCTTTGGCCCGAACGCGACAAGCCTTACGTCGTGAGCGGTCCGCCAACGGTTGCGGGCATGTGCGTGCTGGTCAGGCGCGGCAAGGGCGTCTGGGACACCCACATAGGGCTGACGCATGGCAGACTCGGCCCGTGCATCGAGGATACGGACTTCGCCTACAGCATAGCAGCACAAGGCGGCCGGCATGTGAAGGAACCCCGAGTTCACGTCCTTCACAAGGACAGGGGAGCGCCGGACTTCGATACGTGGCGGCTGACGCATGAGTACCTCTGCTATGAAATCATGTCGGAGCTGCTCGCCTACAAGTGGAAAGTGATTCCGGGCGAGGAGCGAGCGGGCTTCTTTTCCGGCCTTGGCAGCGTTCCGGGCAAGGGCCAGCGGTATCTGGCCGACGGATACGGCATCAAGCACCTGATCGAATGCTACGCGCCGGTTGCGGAGAAGATCCCGGGCAGGGCGAACGAGGCCCTTTGGCGGATCGAAAACCTCGCGGAGCATCATCTTTGGACTCTCCGACACGAGGAAAGGCAAGGATGGAAAGGCCGAGAGGATGTCCCGGAACCTTTCACCAGGAACATCCGGGGCGATTGGGGCGGCCCGGGGTCAACAAGAACGGCCTGCATACGAGTGCGACGATGACCTTTACCCCTGGGCAGAAGGTTATCATCCGGTTCAATCCGCACCACAGTGGAGGCAGGGACACGCCGGGAACCGTCGTGAGCCTCCAACCGAGGGCTGGATTTGGTGGCTGTGACCTTGCCCTGGTGCGCTATCGCCATGCCGGGAACGGACGGCTTGTTTCCCGTCCAATCTCGCTCGCCTTCCTTGCTCCGCTTCCGCAGTCGTAACAGCACCTCCGCCAATCGGTTGTGCCCTAATCATTAGCGAAGCGAGGGGTTCAGGCGTTTTGGGTGAAAAAAAGCGTGAAGTGGGAGGGGAGATGTACAAGATAGGGGTATGAGCAAACACTACACGATGCGTGAGAGGAAGTTCTCTCTTCGATTTGAACCCTCCGAAAAGGCCACCGTGCATGGCGGACAACTGGCCGTGGCGGCGGTGTTGGAGCAATTCGGGTTGAAGAAGCGGGTGAAAGCCGCGCGAGCGCTGGATCCGCGGACTGCGAAGGGCAAGGGGTACGACCCGGTAGTGTATGTGACTGGGATTCTTTTTTCGCTGACCAGCGGGGGTTGCTCGTTGAAGGAGGTCGAGGCGCTGAACGAGGACGAGGCGTTGAAGAGCTTTCTTGGGATTGAGCGGTTTCCGGACGAGAGTTCGGTGGGGGAATGGTTGCGGAATGTGGGCGAAGAGGGTGTGGAGGCGGTACGGCGGATCGTGCGGGAGTTTGTGGGGTGGGCACTGGAGCGGGCGGAGCCTGCACGATACCAGCATGGCGGAGAGGTGGAATGCTTTTTTGATGACACGCAACTGGAAGTGTACGGTCGGAGCTTCGAAGGGGCGCAGGTGAACTGGGAGGGGAAGTTGGCTGTGGGGTGGCAGACGTTGTGGGTGGGGCCGTTTCTGGTGGATGGGGTGCTGGGCTATGCCGGGGATGTGAGTTCGCAACTCCGACCGTTGCTGGAAACGAATCGGGAGTTGTGGGAACGGGAAAAGGCGTATCTGTACGCGGACAGTGCCTCTAGCGCGGGGAGATACCTGGAGGCGATAGAAGAGCATTTTGCCCATTGGAGCGTGAGCTACAACAAGTGGACGGAAGCGCTGGAGAAGCGTGCTGGGGAGTTTCCGGAAAGTTACTGGAGCGCGCCGGTCGAGGTGCGCGGCCGAGATGGTCATAAGGAGACGGAGCAGTATGCGTGGATGAGGTATCAGCCGGAGGGGTGCTGCCGTCCGCGTTGTTTTGCTGTGGCGCGGCGGAGGGGGCCGCAAGACCTGTTCTGGAGCTATGGTTTTGTGACCACGCACGAACAGGAGGGGGATGCGCGAGCGGTGTTTGAGCGGCATCATCTCAAAGGCGAGATGGAGCGGCGGTTCAGCGAGGTGTTGAACGACCTGGACCTGCACCACCCGCCGTGCGCGAGCTTGTCGGCCAACCGTGTGTACTACGCGCTGGCGATGCTGGCGTATAATGTGTTGCAGGCGCTGAAGCTCATCTGGCTGCCCTCTACCGAGCAAAGCCGACGGGTGCGCACGCTGGTGCATCGGCTGCTGCTGATCCCCGTTCACATCCAACGGCATGCGCGCCATCTGACGGCACGCTTCTACGTGCCCGTACATGGCCTGATTTGGTGGCAGAGCTTCTTTCGAGAGATGCTGCCTCGTTGCGAGCTGGGTCCGCCGTGCGCGGTGACGGCGTAAACAGGCGCTAGCCATGTGGCCCCCGGTGACCTCCGTGGGCGGGGTGTGTCTTCCTCAGGAAATCCGCGGGTTTTAGAGGCCATAAAACCGCTTCGGCCGGGGGATCCGCTCCCCTTTTTTGCGCGCAGGTTCTGTCCCGGCCGACTCTTCTGTCCTCTCCGCCCCCTTCCCAAGCCCAAATCCTCATTCGCTAAAGATCAGGGGGTTGTGTACTGTCTCCACAAGCACGTTGACATATCGGCTTCGGCTGCTATGTTATATCAGCATTCATGACAAGATCGGCATTGCCTTGTAATCGGAAGGAGGCTTTCAACGTGAACGAGCAGCCAGCATTAGCTCTGCTGGTTCGTGAACTCAGGAAACGTCTCGGCCTGACGCAGGAAAAGTTCGCCGCCAGGCTGGGCGTTACGTTCCCAACGATCAACCGTTGGGAGAACGGCCGGGTGACGCCATCGCCAATGGCCGTCCAGCATCTCCGGGACTTCGTGCGGGAGATGGGCAAGGACGGAGAGGATCTGCTAAAACGCTACTTCCCGGAGCACAAATAGGAGACTTGCGGTGCACTCCATCAACGAAGACGAAGCCGAAATCATTATCGAGGAACACCTCCGCCAGCGGGGTTGGGACATCACCAACTTCGACACAACCCGCAAGCGATGGCGGGATCATCTTGACGGTGAGGAGGCGGACCGCGTCTTCCTGCGAGAGGGCAGGCTCGTCGCCATCCTCGAGGCCAAGAAACCCGGCAAAGACCTTTGGGCCGCACTGGACCAAGCGAAGGGCTACGCGCGCGCCTATCGTCGGAACACCGGGCACGATGTGCCGTTGCTGTTTGCCAGCGACGGCCAGGTTTTCCTGCGCCAGAACCTCAGGGCAAACACCCTGCCCGAGAAAATCTCTGCCTTCCCGACGCCCGCAGAGTTCGGAGAGTTCTTCCAGCCTCAGGCGACCGAGTTGAACGGCACGCTTCGAGATTACCAACGCGTTGCGGTCTCCCAGGTTCTCGGCGGCGTTCAAGCGGGCCGGCGGCGCATGTACCTCCAGATGGCGACCGGCACGGGCAAGACCATCACGGCCGCCGGCGTCATTGCCAAGTTGTGGTCGGTCGGGCTGCTTCGCCGAGCGCTGTTCCTCGTGGACCGGGACGCTCTGGCGATGCAGACCGTCAGGAAGTTCAAGGCCCATCTGGGCGACAACTTCGACATCGAACGGGCCACGGGCGGACCAGAGGACAGGCATCGGGACATCCTCGTTACGACGGTTCAGCACCTGGCGGTGCGCGAGAAGTACCGCTCCTATCCCCAGGACCACTTCAGTCTGGTCGTCCTGGACGAGTGCCATCGTTCGTACTTCGGCGACTGGTACGGCGTCTTGGACCATTTCGCCCAAGGCGGGGCGATCCTCTTGGGGCTGACGGCCACCCCGGCCGACAAGGAGACCGTCAACACCGACCGCTTCTTCACCGACCCGGGGCAGTATCGCGGCCCCATCTACCGCTACACGATCCGCGAGGCCGAGACGAACCCGGAGGTCCCCGAGTGGGAGCGATTGGCGGCCTGCATCCACCACAAGTTCCACACCAACGTGGACCTTGAAGGCGTCCACGACATGGGCTTCGACTACGAGCCCGAACAGTTGGGCAGAGCCGTGGATGTACCGCAGCGCAACGAACTCATCGCCGAAAAGTACTTTGAGATTCTCGGCACGCGCCAGCCGGTCAAGACCATCGTCTTCGCCGCCTCCATCGCGCACGCGAAGAACCTTCGCTACGCCCTGATCGAACGGTACAACCAACTCAACAACCTGCCCCGCAACGACGCGGCCGCAGAGCGGTTCATCGTCGCCGTCCACAACGAGATGCCCGGAGCGCGGGAACTGATCGAGGAGTTCCAGCGCATCACCGGCCCGGCGGAGCGGCGGGCCATCATCGACCAGGCCCATAAGGACCGCAACATGGCCCCCCGGCCCATCGTCCTTGTCGGCGTGGGCATGCTCGACACGGGCATCGACGCCCCGGATGTCGAGGTTCTTCTCATGGCCCGCCCCACCAAGTCCAAGGTCCTCTACGTCCAGATGAAGGGGCGCGGCACTCGCAAGTGCAGGGAAACAGGCAAGGAAATCTACAAACTCGTGGACTTCGTGGACATCACGCGGCTCGAGCCGGCCATCACCAACGACACGCCCGGCGTCGTGGACGAACCCGTCGAGCAGGAAGAGGACGAGATCATCGCCCGCGAGCGCGAGCGCCGCGGCGAAGAGGGCGAAGGCGAGAAGGGCGAGCGCGGCAGCGAACAGGAGATGGTCATCGCGGACGTCCCGGTGCACCTCGTCTTCTCCGAGACGATCTCCCCGGCCATCCTTGAGGAACTCCGCCGGCAGGTCGAGGCCCAACTCAAGAGCGGCATGGAACGCGAGGGTCTCAGGCAGCGCTTCGCCCAGACCATCCTCTGCTGGCGCTACTTCAAGGGCCCGACGCTGCCGGACCACGCCTTCCTGGCCACTCTGGGCTTTGACGTGTCGTCCCTCCGCGACCTTTACGGCGAACCGGAGGCCACGCTGGAGGACTTCATCGCCGTCGCCACGGGCGAGGCCGACTTCGACACCCTCCGCCAGCGGCGGGCCTTCGAGAAGTGGGCCAAGGACAAGTCCCTCACCCGCGAGCAGCGCGAGATGGTCCTGATGGTCTGCGATTTCAAGCGGGCCAACCCGGATATTCGCCCCGAGCAGATACTCCGCAGTCAGTGGCTCGACCAGGCCGGCGGAATCGTTCGCATCAAGGCCCTCTTCGGCGGTCTGGACCGCCTGATGGCCCTGGCCGACCAGGTCCTGACCCTTTTCGCCGGTGAACCTCTGAACAGGGAGGCCGACCATGACCCGAACGCCTGACTTCAACCAGTTCGGCGCGGAACTCTGGGAAGTCGCCAACGTATTCCGCGACGACGCCCTCCACGCCACCGAGCGACTGGAGACCTTCAGCCTGTTCCTGTTCCTCAAACTCTGGGACGAGATTGAACTGGAACGCGAGGACGCGGGCGGGAAGACCGTCCCCGACGGCGAGGCCCTCATTCCCGATATCTACCGCTTCCACAACTGGGCCGGCGACCCTGACACCTATGCCAAACAGCACGGCTTCGACAGTTCCGTCGAGTTCTGCCGCCAGATGTTTGCCGACCTTGCTACGCTGAAATCGTCCCACCCCGCCGCCCGCGACGTCCAGCGACTCTTCAAGGACACGCAATTCCGCCTTCGCTATACCACCACCATCCGCGCGCTGGTCTCGCGCCTCGGCGAACTCAATCTCCGCGAGATCATGGCCCGCGGCTTTGGCGAGGGCGAGCGATACGACATCTTTGGCCGGGCCTATGAATACCTGCTCCAGCAGTTCGGCCAGAACAAAGAGTTCGCCGAGTACTTCACGCCCCGCCACATTGTGGACCGCATGGTTCAGATCATCGACCCGCAGATCGGCGAAACCGTCTATGACCCCGCTTGCGGCACCGGCGGCTTCATCGTCCGCGCCTTCGAGTACGTCCGCGATCAGATTCGCCGCAAGCGCATCTCCGCCGTCGCGCAGGAGCGGATGCTCCGCGAACTGAAGGAAAAGCACCTCTTCGGCGTCGAGCACGTCCCGCTGGTCTTCAAACTCGCCCTGATGAACATGATCCTCCACCGGGACGGCTCCAGCCAACTCCAGAACGACGACAGCCTTTCCAACAGGGCCCAGGACATCCACAAGTCCAAGTACGACATCATCCTGGCTAATCCGCCCTTCGGCCCGACCAAGCAGGAGCGGACCGCCCAGTTCGAGTATCACATCCGCCTCTACGAGGCCCTCTTCATCCAGCACATGATGAACGCCCTCAGACCCGGCGGCCGCGCCGCCGTCGTCCTCAAGGAGGGCCTCCTCTTCGACTCCAAGAAGATGCTCCGCAAGATATGCCGCAGCTTGGTCGAGGAGTTCGAGGTCCTGGCCGTCCTGAGCCTGCCCAACGGCGTCTTCAACCCCTACAGCGGCGCGAAGACCAGCATCGTCGTCTTCCGCCGACCGCTCGGTCGCGACGACGTGCGAACCACCCGCGTTTGGTTCTACCGCGTGGAGAGCGACGGCCGCGACCTGGGGGCGACCCGCCGGCCCCTGCCGGACTTCGAAACCGATGGCGACCTTCAGGACATGGTTCAGCGGTGGCCCTACATTTGGCGGCATGAGAAGAATGGCGGTGTCCGCGCTGTCCTCAAGGCCGATAACCTCAAACAGTTCGAAAGCGAGAAGTCCTGGTGGGCCACCGTCGAGGAAATCCGCAAGACCGACTACAACCTTACCGCCGGCCGTTACTGCCCCCACCGGGCCGAGGCCGTCGAGCACGAGAAGCCCGAAGTCCTCATTAACCGCTTGTTGGACCTTGAAGAGGAAATCACTACCGACCTCCAGGACCTCTTGACGCTCGTCACCGTGCCCACAAGCGTCGAGGGCCTCAAGGGGTCTGTGCGTTTTCAGGCCGAGGCCACCACGGAGTGACGCGATGCCAGGCGAGACCGCCACGCAGCGACTTCTCTTGATGTGCCGCCCCGCCGCCAGCGGCGCGCCCAAGATCGGCCTGGATACCTGCTGCGTGCAGTACTACATCAGCAACCCCCCGGTCCAGCCGTGGGCGGACTGCCTCGACCCGATCTTCCAGGCGGGCCTGAGCGGTCAGGCCGAACTCTATGTCAGCAGCGTCGTGGTCTCCGAGTTGCTCGCCCACGTCCATTTTGCCAGTCGCCAGAACAGCGGCTACGACCCCGAACTTGACCTTCTGGCCATCCTCAACCGCCATTTTCGCGTGCTCAACGTGGACGGCGACATCGCCCGCGCCGCCGGTCGGCTCCGCGGCCACTACGCCCCCGGCGACAAGATCGCCCTCAAAACCCCCGACGCCCTCATCGGGGCGACCAGCATCCACCACAACCACACGCTCTTTGTCACCAACGACGCCCAACTGGCCGACGCACTTCCAGCCGAGAACTGCATCTACCTCCGCGACCTGGCCCTGGAATGGCTGGCGGAGCGATTCCCCCGCGCCTGCCTTGCCGGCCCGAACCCCGTCCAGTTCAAGGGTCGCGGACCGGGCCTGCCGGACCATCCCCCGCAGGCCTCCTCGGAACTTGCTTCCATACGCCCCGACCCCGCAGCCAAGCCGGACCGTATCCTGGCCGATTGCCTTAAGGTCGCCGCGACGGTCAACGAGCCGTGCGCCTTCTTCATCCTCCAGAGGAAGACCGGCCGAAAGGTCGTCGCCGAGGAGGTCATCTTCTGGCAGCCTGCCCTCGCCGACTCCCGACCTGCCCAGCGCATCGTTGCCCGCCTGCGTAACCACGTCGCTCCGGCGCAAGGGCAGCCCAGCGCCGCGGCCGCCGGCGATCCCTCCCTCTGCGCCATGTTTACCACATCGCTGTCGCGGGCCCGCGCACGTCAAGCCCAGCTGTGCTTCAACTCCCGCAGCGACGCGGACAAGGAATTCGAAGCGTGGCGCGAGTACCTCGGCCTCTTCTGGACATTCCGCGAAGCCCTGAGCCTTCCGAATACCACGTGGGTGTTCTGCGAGGATGGGCAGGCCCGGCCTTTGAAGCCCGATGACACCGCGACATTTATTCGTCAGGCCGGAAACGTCCTCGGATGGGAGGGGACGCGATGACTAAGACGCAATTGCCCAAGGGATGGCAGATGGTGAGCCTACGAGATGTACTTAGCACTCTCGAATCGGGACTTCGTCCTAAAGGAGGGGTTCGGGGCGTTCTAACAGGCGTTGCGAGCATTGGCGCGGAGCACCTTAATGACGAAGGGGGTTTTGACTTTAGCAACCTGCGCTACATTCCCCGCGACTTTTACAGGAGGCTGCAACGCGGGCGCATTCAGGCCGGAGATATTCTAGTAGTCAAAGACGGGGCCACGACTGGTAAGGTCAGTTTCGTTTCTTCTGATTGGCCCTTCGATAAGTCCGCGGTGAATGAGCACGTCTTTATCCTGCGACCTACTAGAGAAGCACTCGCGGAATACCTGTTCTTTTGTCTGTATGGCCCTGTGGGCCAGCACGATATCAAGAAGAGCTTTCACGGGTCAGCACAAGGCGGAATAAACCAGTCGTTTGCGGACTACGTCCTCATCCCCCTTCCCCCGCTTCCGGTGCAGGAGCGGATTGTCCAGATTCTCCAGAAGGCCGACGAGATTCGGCGGAAACGCAAAGAGGCCCTCGACCTGGCAGAAACGGTGCGCCGGGCGCTATTCGTCGACATGTTCGGTGAACCTGCCGACAATGAACGGGCCTGGCCAGTCGGTCCTTTGGGTCAGTTGCTCACCCCCGAGATCGAACGAGTCAATCCCGCTGTGACGTGGCCGGATGATGAGTTTACCTATATCGAAATCGCCGCGGTGCACGGCTACCGAATCACGCACCCGAAGCGCTTGCTCGGGAAAGACGCGCCTTCCAGAGCTCGCCAAGTGGTAAAGGCCGGGGACATTCTCTACTCGATGACGCGCCCGAATCTGCGGAATATAGCCGTTGTCCCTGAAGAGCTTGATAGAGCCATTTGTACGACAGGTTTCTGCGTGCTTCGCCCCAAACGGCCGGAAGATGCGCCCTTCGTCTTTGAGATAGTCAAGAGCGACTATTTCACTGAGGCGATGAGCCGTTTGGCGGAGGCGAAGTCGCTATACCCGGCCGTTGACGAACAGCAGATCCGAGATTTTCAGGTGATCCAGCCGCCAGAACCTGCACGCGCTCATTTTGGGAGGATTGTGCAGAAGTTGTGCGATGTAGAACGGTCCGTGTTGAAAGGTCTTACGGACGCCGAGGTGATCTTCGCAACTTTGTTGTCCCGCGCCTTCACCGGCGAACTTACGGCCGAGTGGGAGGCGGCGAACGCCGAGGTCATTCGCCAGCGCCAGGCCTTCGAGGAACAGGTGCCGCGCCTCGTGGCCTTGGACCTCTTGGCCGAGAAGGCTGGCAGCGCCGCCCCGTCCGCGCCGGAGGCGGGCCTGCTGCTGACGGCGATGATGAAACTCCTGTTCCTGGTCCAGATGAAGGGCTCGGCCAGGCGGCGGTTCTACCACTTCGTGCCCTACCATTACGGGCCGTTCGCCAAGGAACTCTATGACGACCTGGAGAGGCTCCAGCAGGAGGGCCTCGTGCGCATCGAGCACGCCGACGAGGATAAGACCCGTCTTTTGCTGGCCGACGCCGACCGGGCCAGCCAGATGGTCGCCCAGTTGCCCGACGACCTCCGGCAGGACGTTCGGGCGGTGCTCGATGAGTACGGCGGCCTGAACCACAATCAACTGCTGGCGCGGGTGTACCAGGAATTCCCCGCCTACGCCCGCCACAGCCGCCTGCGCAAGCGGAAGCCAAGACAGGGGAAAGCCACATGAGCAACCAGCCCAAGAGCGCGGACCCTTCCAGCCCCGCCATGACGGCAATGCAGAGCATGCACAGCCTTCTCTTGGAGGCGCTGCGGCATCGCGAGCAGGAGGTCGTTCGCTACCTGGCCATCCTGGGCCCTGCCTTGGGCGGTTTCATTTGGCTCTTGGGCTACGACGGACCAAACAAGGCCACCGTCTTCTCAGTGGGAACCGGCGGCGTGATTTTGCTGATGCTGCTTGGGGCCGTCTACTCGCTCGCACTTGGGTACAACTACCGCTACATCACGCTGGAACTGGCCAAACTCGAGTCAGACTCGCGACTCGCCATGAAGTCCCATGTGCTGCGCCACTGGCCGCGCTACCGCGCTGACTTTGAGAAGGGCAATACCGTCCTCCGCCTTATTCCCTGTTGCATGCCCCCTGAGATTATCAAGGTCTTTTGGCTTGCCTTCGTGCTTGGCATTCTGGGGGTCACCCATGCTGCCCATAGGCATCTCGCGGGCATGGCACATGCGGGGTTTGTGTACCCTGTTCGTTTCGTAGGTTGGGCGTGCTTCGTGCTGGCATTCGCCATGCCGGTCTGGTTTGGATTCAAGATGCGGAGCGCGATCAGGAAAGAACCGGCAGACTGGGACAAGGAGGAGGACCAAGGAGCATGAGCGTCCGCGACGCCGCCATACGAGTTCTCCAAGAAGCCGGTGGTCCGCTCCACGCGAAGGAGATCGCCAAGCGTCTTCTGGCCAAGAAGCTCTGGCAGACATCGGGCAAGACGCCGGCGGCGACGGTGGCTGCTCGGCTCTACATGGACATCAAGAAGAACGGCGACAAGTCGCCGTTCGTTCTCGTCGGCTCGCAGACCTTCGGCCTGCGCGAACTGGGCGCAAAGCCCCCTGCCTGCGCCGCGCCTGGCGCGGCAGGCGGGTCCCCCGCGGAGCCGTCCTCTTCCCCGAAACTATCAGAGGAACCGCAGATCAAGGCTTCCGCCAAGGTCTATTCTTTCGTGGAGGCGGCGGAAAAAGTCTTGGAGCAGTTCGGCAACAAACGCCCCATGCATTTCCGCGACATCACCAAGAAAGCGTTGGAACAGGGATGGTTGGATACCGAGGGCCAAACGCCGGATGCGACGATGGGCGCGCAAATCTACACCGCCATCAAGCGGGCCCAGCGGCGCGGCGAACAACCGCGTTTTGTTCAGCATGGCAAGGGCGTGTTCGGCCTGAGTAAGTGGATGGGGCATGGCCTTTCCTATGAGATTGAGCAGCACAACCGCCAGGTGCGCCAGGCGCTCCGCAAACGCCTTCTGGGGTTGAAGCCGAAGGAGTTCGAAGACCTCATCGGCCTCTTGCTGGTCGAGATGGGCTTTGAGGATATCGAGGTCGTCGGCCGGACCGGCGACGGCGGGATTGACGTGCGGGCCACGCTGGTCGTTGGCGACGTCATCCGCATCCGCATGGCCATCCAGGCCAAGAAGTGGAAGATCGGCAACAACGTCCAGACCCCGGACGTCCAGCGCGTGCGCGGCAGCCTCGGCACCCACGATCATGGACTCATCATCACCACCAGCGATTTCAGTCCCGGCGCGCGCCGGGAAGCCGAGCGCACGGACGCCGTCCCCGTGGCTCTCATGAACGGAGAGCAGCTCGTCCTGCTCCTGACCGAACACGAGGTCGGTGTCACCCGCCGCTCGCACGAGATGCTGGAGATTGATGAACATGATCATCGGGTCCCCGGAAAGGACTAACTGCCAACATGCCGACACCTTCGGCTAAAGACTTGCGAATCGCAATTGTCCGATCCCTTCGGAAGCAAGGTTATTTGATCAAGCGCGGCCTCATTTGCATGCCGAGGAATCCGACAAAGGACGACTACCGCGACCTGAACCAACTGGCGGTGAAGAAGAGAATCGAGAAGTCAGCGCCCGGCCTTCAGCGTTACGAGGACGATTTGCTCACAAAGTTCATCGCAAACGGACGTGAGGTCGTTCCTAGCAAGATCTCTCCGAAGGTCATTCTCGTTGAACCGGATTCGGTGCATGAACTCCTTTTCCGCTACGTATCCCTTCACTGGAGCATCCCCGTCTCTCCAGGATACGGCAGGAGGTTGCGATTTCTAGTGATCGATGAAAACAACGGCAAACTCATCGGTCTCTTTGGCCTTGGTGATCCTGTCTATGCCCTGCAGGCACGCGATCAATGGATCGGCTGGAACTCGCGGGCCAAGGCCGATCGGCTCTATCATCTCATGGACGCGTACGTCCTGGGAGCAGTCCCTCCCTATTCCCCCCTGCTCTGTGGGAAGCTCGTGGCCATGATGGTTTGTAGCAATGAGGTCAGGGACGCATTCCGCCGCAAGTACGCTGGCCACGAGTCGCTGATCAGAAAGGAAACAAGACCACCGTACTTGGTCATGATCACAACCACGTCCGCTCTCGGTCGGTCGTCTATTTACAATCGCATCCGCGTGAACGGCCAACAGTTCTGGACCAGCGTTGGATTCACGCAGGGGTCCGGCGAGTTCCATTTCTCGAATGGTGTCTACGACGGCATCAGAGCGTTTGTCGAGAAACACTGCGAACCGACAGCAAAGCATGAGAACTGGGGCTCGGGGTTCAGGAACAAACGCGAGGTCGTTCGCAAATGTCTGGCCCGTATTGGCCTTGCGGCAGATCTAATCTACCACGGCATCCGCCGGGAGATATTCGTAGCTCCGCTAGGACGTGATGCCTTGCGCTTTCTTCGTGGGGAGGTTGACCGCCCCTGTTTCTATGATTGGCCTGCGTCCGAACTCGCAGGACTATTCGCCGAGAGATGGCTGTTATCTCGAGCCAAGCGGAGGCCGGAGTATCAGTCCTATGACCGTGAAGAGTATCGGTTGTGGCCCCGACATAACAATCCGAACATGGGGGGACGCAAGTAATGGACACGTTCGCTGACTTGCCCGACGCTCTTGTCCGTGATCTTCTTGCTAAAGCGGTGTCGGTTGCGGAGAACGTATCAGGAAACCTTGCCGCGCTTAGAGACGCACGATCTCGTCTTGGAGACGAGGCTAGGAGGCACGACCTTGTCCGGCGAAAGGCAGACCTCGACGTTACGAGGGAGCCGTCTGTCGTCGGTGTCGATGGTTCCTATCAAGTTCACCGCCTGACCGCCCTTGACCTCTGTGCTGCCGCGGCAGTTGCAGTGGAAGGCACTTCCAAGGAGGCGACGAGGCATTGGCCGGAGCCGTACCACAATATGTGGGTCGATGGGCTTCCGCACTGCATTGACACTGTGGGAGCGCTCCGGGGAATGATGGTTTCGATGGAAATGTCGCTTGCTGCACAAGCACCTCACGACGTTGTGCTTCTGGACGGGTCGTTTTCCTCTTTGATTATCTACCTGAACCAGGCGCTCACGAAGGTTGACGCATGCGCCAAGAGTCTGGCCGACGAGTTCTTAAATCGCTGGAATGGCGATCTTCTCGAACACCTGAAGGCGCTCTTGAGAAGTGACCGGACTGTCGCCATGCCGAAGTTCACATCACGTAATGAGTTGTTGCGTGGCAATATGCTCACTCCCCCCGTGCTGGTGGACGGCAAGACACTCGCTACGATGATCCTGAACCCGGGCGAGTACACAAGGCCATTGCCCATCTACGACGACAATGATCCCGCCAGCCAACAAGTTGACCACTTGCCGGAAAAGTATTGTTCCAAGAGGGACATGGAAGAATTGGTGGCGGAACTGAAGGGCCTTCGTGTGATCTACTTCCGGCCCTATGGATGGTTGCCGGCTCTTCGCTTGGAGGTGCCAGCCTCGATTGCCGCAACCAATACGAAGTTGTCCATGATCCTAGAGGGCATCTTGCGACAGTTCTTCAGTCCGGCCGTCATCGAGCCGTACCCCCTGTTCTTGGCGGATCGTATGGTAAAAAGCCTTGGGGCAGGCGTGGCCGTCATCGAACAGACTGTTGCGCAGCACGTCGCAGGCGATGCGCCAGATGTAGAAAACACTCTGCTCTTCCTGCAAAACTATCGCACGGAGGGCGGACGAGGAGGTGTCTGATGCCGAACAACCGTAATCAGGATGTGGCCGTCGTTGGGAGTCCTTCAACAAATACGGAGCTCACGCTGGACTTGCTTCAGGAGGCCACGGAGGAGCGGTTAGTCGGCGCATTGACCGCCTTCCATGCGACACAGAATGGCCAGCCCATTATCTCGGTGGGGCAGATCGTCGGCATAGAGCTGAAAAACCGATGGCACGAGGACTCGGTCTTCAGAAACCTCGTCAAGCGAACCGGTGAAATACCACCCATCACGAACCGGCAGGACACCAGAGTCGCCGACCTTGTCGTCGGCGCGACCTTCCGATATGTTGACAACCGGTATGACCCCGAGGTTCTCGGCATGGTGCCCCCAACGGGCACCAGAGTGTTCAGAATCGACCAGAACCTCTTGAACCAGCTCTTGGCGGTGTATCGTTCCGAGATCGTGTACTTGGGGCGCGCGTATGCGAATGACGTGCTTTACCCCATGTGGTTCAAGCACTTTGGCAGCGGCGACGGTGGGGCCGGTGAAGCGTATCACATCGGTGTGTTTGGCAAGACGGGATCTGGGAAGTCTGGGTTGGCGAAGATGATGTTGGCTGCTTACTCACGGCACCCCGAGCTGGGGATTCTTGTAATCGACCCCCAAGGCGAATTCACCGAAGAGTTCAGGGGTAACCCGCAGGGGAGGCAGCGATTTCCTCTCCGCGATGTGGTGGCGGGCCAAGGCCGCGCTATCCAGGTGTATAGCATCTCCGACATTCAGTTAGACGACTGGACAACATTCGAAGAGATGCTGTGCTCCCTGAGGTTCCTTGAACAACTAGGGATTCCCAGCCGTTCTGCAGATAACGCCCGCAAGGCAGCCG
>Ga0209101_1000442_pt1 | contig 34244 bp, 26 predicted proteins | sample ConPoolayeCmetaG_FD_185481 | JGI IMG/M metagenome (GOLD analysis project Ga0209101, IMG submission 185481) | Hot spring microbial mat communities from California, USA to study Microbial Dark Matter (Phase II) - Cone Pool mat layer C metaG... ...
CCACCGCATTGGCTTGCCTTCCTGCCCTCAACACAACACTCTACCCCCACAACCAGCAACACGAAGAGCAACTGCCCGGCATCCAGCAGCCAGTGTTGCACTGGCTGCTGGATGAGAGACCCGCCACATGCGTCGGCACCTCCACCTTGATTTTCTGGCCACGTTTTTTCTCGCTGCTAATGACCCGTTCCGGAAAGGTAATGCGCGTCATGCCCGCCACTCTCTTGACGGGCCCAAGCAAAGCTATCAATGCGGTAAGATAATAGGGCCCCATATCAAACATCGGTCCGCCTCCGGCTTGATAGTAAAACTCCGGGTCCGGATGCCAACTTTCATGCCCATGACACAGCATGAAAGCTTCGGCCGCAACGGGTTCGCCGATTGCACCGTCATCAATCAGTTTGCGGCAGGTTTGAATCCCCGCGCCGAGAAATGTGTCCGGTGCACAACCGATCCTCAATCTCCGTTCCCGCGCTGCCTTGAGCAACTGGCGTCCCTCCTCCCTGGTCAGGCACAACGGTTTTTCGTTGTACACGTTTTTACCAGCTTCAATTGCCTGCATGGCCACCTCAAAATGCGCTTTGGGAACCGTCAGGTTGAGCACTATATCCAGCGTCTGGTCTGCCAGAAGTTCCGCACGCTGAGCGCTTTGATTCCATACTCCCCGGCCCGCGCCCGAGCCCTTTCGGACACAACATCGGCGCACGCAACCACCGTGACGGAGTCCGTTGTGCCCGTAAGATTCTTCAGATAAATGCCGCTGATGCTGCCGCAGCCAATGATTCCGACTTTTTTCTTTTGCATTTCTGACCTCCCAGCCCGTTCTGTTTCCAAACCTGTCTGTCGTTCCTTAAAAAGCCATGCGCCGCAGACGCGGATAGCACGATAGAAGTCCCCAGCTTGCGATTGGCCCAAGGGTGGCAGATGCAAGGCGCGAGGCGCGCCGCTGTAAAAGCATGCTGCTGACCAGATCCCTTGCCGAAGGGGCGTCACGGAACGCCGCCCCTTCAGCGCAAGCGGCGATTCACTTCGCTATGGCGCGCGTGTTAAACCGTTACCGTCAGCGGTTTGTTGGCCGATGTTTTTGAATTCCTCAATACGCTCGCGGTAAGCGCCCTGCGCCATCGGACCGTCCAACAGGGGATCGGCAGTTCTCTTCATCCAGTCGTAGAGAGTCTGGGTCAGTTTGTCGCGCGTAATAGCCAGAGCCGGATAACCGGCCAGGTTATGCTGCTCGTACGGGTCGTTCTGCAAGTCATACAATTCGAACGGCGGGTGGTACTGCATGCCGTACGGGACATTAAGCGCTTTGGCGACTTCCACGTAGCATTTCGCATTGTTTTCGTAGTCGGGCGAGGTTTCCTGCCACGGTGCAAACTCGAAGTTAGCAATCAGCTTCCATCGTTTGGTCCGAACAGCGCGCATAGGATCGTAGTAGGTGTGGTAGGTCTTCTCGGCGAAAATAACGTTATTGGGATCGTACGGGGTGCCAGCAAGCAGTCCGGCAAAGCTGCGACCGTGCAAACACGACGGCACCGGCAAACCGCACAGTTCCAGCACGGTAGGCACGAAGTCGACGTTGCTTATCAGTTCGTACCGTACTGTGCCCGAAGTAATCCCGGGACCATTGATCAGAAGGGGCACTTTAATCCCCGCATCGTAGAGCGTCATTTTAGCGCGCGGGAACGGGATGCCATGGTCGGCTGTGAACACGACAAGTGTATTGTCTGCGAGGGGGGAGGAGTTGATGGCTTCGACAATTTGTCCGAATGCCTTGTCAGCAGAAGCGATGGAAGCTTCCATTTCGGCCAAATCTTCCCGAACCTCTGGAATATCCGGCAGATAAGGAGGGACCGTCAGTCCATCTGGCGAACGGGCCTCTGTATCCTCGTGAGGGAAAGGACGATGCGGTTCAAAGAAGTTCACCTGCGCAAATAGTGGTCGGTTGCTGGCGCTAACGCCTCTTAGCCACCTGGAGAATTCAGTCGCCAGATCGCGGCAGGAGCCGTTCCCGTGAATGTGTTCATGCCCGCATCGCTCCGGGGTACGCGCTTCGTGCTGAGCGCCAAACAGATGCGTATCATATCCAGCCTCGCGTAGAATTTCGGCAAGGTGCTTCTCGTCCGGGTTCAAGTCATTGGCAAAACCTGAATGTGTGAGCCCGACAACGCCGTTCGCGTGCGGGAACCGTCCCGTCCACAACGCCGCCCGCGAAGGACTGCATTGCGGTGCAGTGCAAAAACTATTAGCAAAACGTATTCCACGGGCAGCGAAAGCGTCGATACCAGGCGAGCGCACATCCGGCTGTCCGTAACAGCCCAAGTGCTGTCCCAAGTCATGGCAAATGACCACGACGATGTTCAGCCGGGCGTTCCCCCTATTTCTCATGGCATGGTCCCTCAGTTGCTTATTTTCTCGCCATTATCTTAGATCGAAGTTGTTCGGTCCAGTTTGTTCGCTTTGTCGCTAATGGCCTGTGCCCTGCTCGTCCAGTTTTGCCATCACACCGGCCGGACGGGATTCGTTATCGCAAACCCGGGTTTGTGATTAAACCCGGATTTTGCGACTGGCCCGAGGGTGGCAGATGCAAGGCGCGAGACGTACCGCTGTATTCCCATACTGCAAGCCCCTCACAACAAAGCAGATGCCGCGCTCCGGACAATCCCTCGCGGTTTGAGAAATGTCCTCTTTGCCCCATTCTCCGTATTCACTTTTCTATGTTTGTTCGTTCGACCCGGATTTTGCGTTTGAGAATTGACAGGTATTTGTATCGTGCCGCGCGCAAACAAGTTGAAATGCAATGCGGTTGCACATCTTTTGCACCAAAATGTGGAAACCACATCTGAAGAGAAAAGCAGCCAATCCTCAAACCCTTCGGGATTGTCGAAAACAGGCAATCTGTTGCGTTGCGGGAGGTTCGCAGTATGCGCATACACCTGCACCTCCCGCGCCTTGCATCTTGCCTGTTTTGGCCAATCGCAAAATCTGGGTTCAAATCACACAGTGTCCAAACACCATGTTTTGCCGACAGGTCAGGCAACCCGGCCATTTCTCAAACGCAAAATCTGGGTTAAACCCGCAGTGCACCAGATCACGCTGGTGCAAGCCGGGTGCGCCAAAAAAGCGGCGCGGCGCAATATTCTGTTGCAATGCGTTGAAGAATAAGTAGAGTTTGTCACGGAGATCAGGAACGCTGGAAGTGCCGGTGCAGCGGGAACGGAAAAGCTGAGGTGATGGGAAAAGGCACCCACACCCGGGTTGGTATCGGCGGCGAGTCCTGGAGCAGAATGGAGTCAGTAGTTATGGGTACGCGGTTGTATGTTGGGAATCTGTCGTTCAATACGATGGAGGAAGATGTGCGGGCATTGTTCTCGAAGTCCGGCACGGTGTCGAGTTGTGACCTGATCACCGATAAATTCACCGGCAAGTCGCGCGGGTTTGCGTTTGTGGAAATGGCTTCTCAGGCGGATGCCGAGCGCGCCATTGCCGACCTCAACGGCAAAGAATTCGATGGCCGCGTGTTGACCGTCAACATTGCCAAACCACGCGAGGAGCGCCCACGTCGCGATTTTGGCAGCAATGAAGGACGCGAGGGACGCGAAGGCCGGGGACGGCGTCAGCATTAATTCCGACGTTTGTTGGAAAGTATTCAAGGGAAGGGGACGTCAAAGAGGCGTCCCCTTTCTGTTTAGCCCAGACTCTGCGTTGGAGAAATGGCCGTAGAACGTTACTGCACCCGAGCGGCTTTGCCGGCTCGGGCCAGGGATTCGGACACCGTCACTCTACGCGCTAACACGCGAGGCTTTGAGCTACTCCTCGTACTCGAAGGCGCCAATATCCGGGGCTTCCCCCCGATATTCGTCCGTCACGCCGGAAATCATCGCGCCGCGATCGATCAGTGGACTGCCGGGCTGCGGGCGCAGATCGCCGACATTGACGTTGATATAGACCGGAAGATTGTCAGGAAGAAAATGGGCCAGGTCCGGTGTGGCTCTGAACATCGGGTCTGCATAAAGCCCGTGGCGCTCCTGTCCGGTCTCCATCTGAAACGTTGCAAAATCCGTGTAGACCCGGTTGTCCCACTGAAATTTTCTGAATCCCGTCTCCGGCGTATTGAAGTAGCAGTTATAGTCGAGCTCATGGCAGCCGCTGCGTCCACGGTGCACGGCCCATTCGCTGCCGATCATTGCGTTATTTTTCAAAACCCGGTTGCAGTCCGGCAGAGAATACTCGTTGAACCGGATCATAGTGGCTTCGTTGCCTTCGAGCATGGTATAGCCGGAATTGTTGAAGCAATAGGTCCATCCCTCCGAAGGCGAACCGACGCTCATCTTTAAAAACAGGTTGTGGCAAGAGCAGTCGTTGCGTGTGACATACACCGGACCGCGTTCCACAGGCGCCAGACTAATGGCCGAATGGGCATTGCGCACCGTGTTGCCGTGACATCGCAGATTGACGCCGCCACCGTCGAGTTCAAAGGCGTCATCGCCGATATTGAAAACTCGATTGAACATCACGTCACAATCGCGGTGCATCGCCAGAACGTCAGGCGCGTCAGTGCCCTCGACGTCAATTCCATCAAACCAGCCGTATATTGTGTTGTGGCAAATACTGAGACCTCGCCCGGATTTCCAAGCCATGACGCCTTGACGGGCATAAGCAGATTTTTTGATCGCGTTCCAGGCGAAATCGCCAAGTCCGGCTTCGTATACGACATTGCTCCAGATCAAAGTGTTTTCCAGGACAAGATCTTTGAGAAAAATTCCACCGGGACAATTGTGAATCTGGTTCTCGAAAATCACATTGCCTGCTGCGCAGCCGCTGATACGGATTCCCGCAGAACCGCAGTTGCGAATTTCGAATCCTCGCACGACCACATGCCGCGCCCCTTCCAGGTAGAAACCGTAAGGCAGCGTAGCGTAGCGATATACGTGCAGAGCTGGGGAGTCGCCTGTCGGCACGCGAACATAAAGCTGTTTGCGCTCACCGTCGTAGAAACAGGCGCGACGGCAATGCATGACGTCTTGCTTAAAGGACTCTAGCGACTCGTGGCAAAACATACGCAAATTGTCCTGCGAAACATACCCGGGCGCGGTTTCACCAAAATCGGCATCACGCCGATAGATGCCGTCTCCCAACGGCTGCCACCCGCTGGCGGCTCGACCGATTTCCACGGAACTATCAATCACGGGTTGTTCCCCGGAGGCTGCCATAATTACCAGCGGATTGTCCGGCGTACCCTGGCAATCCGTCCCCATATTGACCATTTCCTTGTAAATGCCGGAATGCACCAGCACAGTGTCGCCCGGCTGCAGCCCCTTCAGCGCGCGGCCGATGGTTTTGAAGGGCGCAGCCTGGTCGCCGGGATTGGCATCGCTGCCGCGCAACGCAGACACATGGAAGGTGCGCCCGCCAGCGGCTTCCAGTGTAAGTCGGCGAGTTGCTACAACACCTGCAATCGGCGGGTCCAATGGTTCCGGATCTGACACCACGATCCGCACCTCCACTTGTACATCCGGCTCTAACGGCCAAATGCTGGCCCACATCATTTGTCGGCGACGATCAATGGTCATGTCAATGCCCCGACGCCAGTCTGGTTCGCCCTGACGCCGCCAGAAGAGCTCAGCGGTGGCATTGGTGTTGGCGTCGCCGGCGTAAGTCAACTGAATGCCAATGGCCGTATAAGTTGGATAAAGTTCCAAGACTCCCGGCATGAACAGGTCAAGGCCTTGGTCGCGGCGTGGCAGTTCTGCAGCCGGAGTCACCGCAACGTGGGACGTGACCGCTGGCGTCGGGGGCAACGGCGTTACTTCTTCCCCAACCTGGGGCGTGGTCGGGACCGGCTCGGGCGGTGTGGCCGAGTACTCCTGATATTTGCGGAGCAAGAATATGGCAAGAAATGCGAACCCTACCCATACCATCGTGCGGACAAACTTCCGCATGAATCATCCACCTATTCTTGGCTCATATGGCATTTTCAAGGCTGGACCAGCCAGCAACTCCTCGGCAGCAATCCAGCCTTCCTTGATGAGCCGGTCATTTACCGTTACTTCCAGACCGCCCCCCTTGCGTTTCGCAGTGATATGCAGCGGTCGGCCGGCATATACGAGCGTGCCCGCAATTTCCTTCCAACTTCTGGGAAAGCAGGGCACAACCCGCAGACCTTCGGGCGTGGCCTGGACCCCTAGAAGACCTTGATAAATATTGCGCACCGCCACCGGGATGGAGCCCGACCAGAAAGCATCGCCCCCCTCCCCTTCGCGGCCGGGGGCGGCCTTGTAAAGATTAACAATGGCGTAGGGAGCTGTACGCGCCTGTAGCACTGGATGGCGAAGCTGATCATAAGGAAACATGAATAACATTACATCATAGAGCATGGCGCCTTTGCCGGCGGCCGCCATGGCGCGGGCCAGAAATCCGTGGCAGCCGTGGTTGTAACAGGTGCCGTTCTCGCCCAGACCGGGGAGCGGATCGCCACTGCCGATGCGGCCCAGCCCTCCCACCGGCGGATCGCCCAGCGGCGGCCAGAATAGCGGATAGCCGTAGTCGCGACGCAGCTTGCGGATATAAACACACAGACGATCCACCTCGGCGGGTTCAAAGACACCTGCAATAATGCCGAACGCGTTGGCGGGCATGTTGAAACGTTCGTAACCGTCCGGGTCGGCGTCGGAAAAAAACCATTGTCCCGTGTCCGAAAAAACAGCGTTGAGAAAACCGCGGCGGTTGAGGGCGGCTGCCCGAATGCGCCGCCGCATCTCGTCAGCAAATCGCTCAAAAGTGTCCGCGCCCGGCCAACCAGGCCGGCCGACAGCCTGAAGATAGCGGCTGAGCTGCGCTGCCTGGCGCAAACAATAAATCAAATGGCAGCTCACCATCACGGTCTCGCCGCGGCCCTGCAAGCCCGCACGGTTTACAGAGTCATTCCAGTCACCTTCACGAATTTTACACAGCCCATGTTCGCCGAGATTCTCGGGACAACGATAGTAGGCCAGAAGACGGTCGAGATGGTCCAAAACCGTCGTCTGCTCGTCACTGTCCAGAAAAGGCAGTTTTTCATCCAGCACGGAAAAATCCCGCGTTTGGCAAACGTACTCATACACCAACTCCCAAACCCACAACCCTGAATCCACGCAAGGCCGTTCGTCATGCTGCCCGCGCCGGCCCTCGGTCGAGAATTGACGCACAAACCACCCGTCGGTTCTCTCGGTCTCCAGAATGGTGAGTATCATCCGCCGCACCTTTTGCGGATACCATGCCGCCACGGCTGTGTAATCCTGCGCTGCGTCTCGCGTGCCCATCATGTTGCACGGCCAACCGCGATACAGAACTAACTGCTGTTGCAAGCCCAGATACTCGTTCACATAACGATTAAAGGCGCGATCGGGCGTGTGAATCGAGTACTGCGCAATGGCAGCGGTTTTGCGCCGGTGCATTTCCAGAAACTCAACCTCGGACTGCGCCAGCAAAGCTCGCATACCAGGCAGACTTTCGTCGCCCCCGGCAAGGACCATGGTGACGGCAAATTCCCCATCGCGCGGCAAGGCGATCTGCCGGGCCAAAGCGGCAAAGAGCGAGTAGCCATAAACAAACCGATCTTCAGCCTGCTCCCATTCCCGCCACCCAACCAGTGCCGCGGGCCGCCAGGGATCGCCGCGGCCAATGAAAACCTCTTCGTTCAAGCACAAACGCTCGAAAGGATGATCCAAAAGCCAGCGCAATCGGCGCCTTTGTTCGGGATGCCCGCTCGGGCTGCGCATTTCAAATAACACGCTGTTGGTGCGCCGGTCAAACCGTGTATTTTGATACAGCCAGGGCATTTCCCAAGCGGCAGGATTGGCGGCGGTAAGCCACGGAATAATCCGCGGAATCAGCGTCAGGCGTGCCCGGCGAGATTTTAAATTTCGCACTTTGACTTTCATGACCGCCGCAGTCATGGAAGCCACAACCCCGAGTTCGGTTTCCACCAGCAAACCTTTCCGTTCAAAAGAAAAGGATGCCCGTCCCACCTGCCAGCGACAAGTGTACCTTCCCGGCGGATCCGTTTCGATTATGTCCTCGGGCAAATGGCCGCGAAAGTTGGTGAAGGCGGCCTCCGGTTCATCTTCAGGAACTACCCAAACCTGCCAGGGCGGCGTGTCGTGCTTCCCGTCTCCCCGGACCCAGCAGGTCCCGCCTGGCGGGTTTGCTTGGATAAAACCCCGTCCGTTCTGGCGGAGCCGCCAAAACAAACGTTCGTCTCCCAAAATGTACTCCCAATCGCGCTCGAGATAATACCTGTAGATTTCAAAACCCGCGAAGTCCTTGGTGAACTTGCCTAATCCTTTCAGATCCAATTCTTCCAGCATTGGATCACTGCCGGCTGCACCTCGCTCTCGTACTGGTTTGTTCATAGCTTCACTGTCTGGTTTCTTGCAATCTCAGCGCCGTCCTGTAACAAGCGCGCTGGTTCTGCGTGGTTCTGGCTATAAAGCCCGACAGTGCGAGCCAAGTCAAGAACTTGCAGACGGGACAACCTCGCCTGGCAGGTTTCTCTGTGCTCAAACATCATCCGCCTACCTTTAGCCAAGATTCTGCATTGGAGAAATGGCCGGGGCGAACAGAGAAAAGAAAAACACAGGCCATTTCTCAAACCGCTCGGGCCGGACCGGAGCCAGGCCAGACATCTGCTTTGTTGCGAGATACTGGCAGTACGGAGATACAACGGCGCGTATACCGGCGCCCATCTGCCGCCCTTCGGCCAATCGGAAAATCTGGGCTAAGAACGTCCTTGTAACGTCGGAATTCTTTACACTGTTAATAATTCTGGCGACATTAGTATTAAGAGCGACTCAATGCACAAGATATTAGTAATAAATAGATTATGTCGTAGATGAATTCCTGTGGCACGTGAAATGCTAACAAACATGCGCTATTTCATGTCGGAGGTATTGTCGTGGACACGACCACCGGGAAGTTGGATCTCGAAACTTCTCCTCAACGGAATCGTGAACGTGAGTGGCAGCGCAACGGGTGCGGAGTTGCTTGGACTCTATTTTCTGAGAGTGCTCATCACGCTGCACCTCGCTCAAAAGTTCCAGAAACAGGGTCGCAAGCCTTGAGCAATAGACGTCAAAAAAGGCAGCGCATCAACCACCGGAGATGGCGTCGGTGTTTCCTTGTTTTCCTGCTCGTGACCGCAGCGGGGATTTTGAATGCGAATACTACCGCCCAAGAACAGGTCTGGGTGACAACGGACAGGTCGGATTACCCGCCAGGCGCTACTGCGCTAATCCGCGGGGCAGGATTTCTCCCCCACGAACCAGTTGGTTTGCAGGTTTTGCATACGGATCACATTCCTAACACCGGCCGCGGCCACGATCCCTGGACTGCGCCAGCCGACGCCGAGGGAACCGTCAACACAACTTGGCATGTTAATCCTGACGACAGCGCCAACTCCGGTTTTCGTCTGACCGCCCGGGGCTTGACTTCCAGTCGCAAGGCACACGTGGAATTTACCGATAGTGTAACAGTTACACCCGCCTCGGGAGGGACAAACATTCCTGCTGACAAGGCCCAAAATGCCGTGACGCCCGCGTGGACCGCCTTGGGCAATATCGTAATCCAAGAGAATAGCAGCAATGACTTCAGTAGCGGCTCAGGTGTTACTTTGATTCTGACGGCCCCGGATGGTTGGAGATTTCGCGCCGGCCACGGCTCAGTGTCCCATCAAAACGGCCCTAATATTTCATCGTCCGCCATAACTGTTGGCGCCACAACTTTGACTATCACTTTGACTGTTAGCGGTGTGAATAAATCCGATAAGCTTACTATCAGCGGGATTCAAGTTCAGGCCACAGACGGCCGTTCGCTGCCGGCTTCGGGTGCAATCGTACGTTCGGCAGCCAACCCCGGAACCGCTCAGATCGTGGGTATCATCAACAACACGACAGTATTTGGAGAACTCAGCCAGGCGCCCGGAGTGGCCACAGCGCTCGCGTTTGACACTGAACCAGGAGCGGCAATGGCCGGCGCCATCTTCGGAATACAGCCGATCATCAAAGCCAAAGACCAATTCGGCAACAACACGGCTTCGGGCCTCGGAAGCATCTTGAACGTGACTGTTTCGCTTTCTTCCGGAGTTGATCCATTGCAGGGAACAGCCTCCAGAAATATCGGAACTTCCGGCGGCAATGGCACCGTGACCTACACCGACTTGCGCATTGACACGGCTGGAACAGACAAGCAACTCACAGCTTCGGCAACCGGTTTGACCTCCGCGCTCAGCGCCATTTTCGCAGTAAGCTGTGCGCCGGCCTCCACGCTCGTTTTTGTTGTTCAACCCGGTTCGGTCGCCTACGGGTCCTTGTTGACTCCTGTGCCGGTGGTGAAAACGCGCGACGCATATGGCAATGATTCCACGGTCGGTCTGGCGGCGAGTAAACTCGTGACCGTCGCACTGAGCGCTGGCAGCGGCACACTCCTCGGAACGCTGGTACGGGATATCGGCACAAATGCCGGCAATGGAAGTGTGGAGTTTGCCGACTTGGCGGTCAACGCGGCTGGCGAGAACAAGCAACTCAGCGCTGCTGCGCCTGGGCTGGCAACGGCGTTCAGCGCACCATTCGCAATATACCCGCTCCCCGTGGCAGCGGCGATTACGGCTTTGGACAAGGTGTACGACGGAACCACCGTAGCGATGATCTCGGGCTACACGATCTACGGAGTAATCGGTAACGATGAAGTCGGGCTTTCCGTGGGCACGGCAAACTTTGATGACAAGCACGTGGGGATACAAAAATACGTCACGGCGACTGGGCTCAACCTGACAGGACCTGATGCCGGCAATTATGTGCTGGCCACACCCTCGGCTCAGACTACTGCCAGCATTTCTGCGCGGCCTTTAACCGTTACCGCCTTGGGACAGAATAAAGTCTACGACGGAACCACGGCAGCCACGGTGACGCTGGCCGATGATCGAATTGCGGGTGACAGTTTGCAGACGGGCTACATCACGGCGGCTTTTGCCGACAAGCAGGCGGGAACAGGCAAGCCCATCTTCGTCAGCGGCATCACTCTCAGCGGTGAGGATGCCGCCAACTATGTGCTGGCCAATACCTCAGCCGCAACCGTCGGAGACATTGTGCCGATGGAAGTGACGGTCACAGGCGTCCGGGCAAATGACAAGGTATACGATGGAACCTTAAACACTGCTGTGGACGCGGGGGCGCCGAGCTTGTCGGAATAATATCGGGCGACGCTGTGCAGCTTAGCGCCACAAATGCCATAGCGGTTTTTGAAGATAAGAACGTGGGCAGCAACAAGACGGTCTTTATCGCTGGACTGAGTTTGACTGGCTTTGACCGCATCAACTATACGCTTGCCCAACCGACAATAACCACGGCTTCTATTGCGCCGGCCGTCTTGATGGTAACGGCCCAGAACACTAACCGGGTATACGGTGCGCCTAACCCACCCTTCACCGCTGAGTATTCAGGCTTCGCAGCCGGAGAAAATCTGCAGAACAGTGGGGTGACCGGTTCACCTCATCTGAGCACGGAAGCTGGCCCAAGTTCACTCACCGGAATGTACGCTATTGTGGCCAATCAAGGAACCCTGAGCGCTTTGAACTACACCTTTGATTTTGGCACTGGAACCTTGACAATTTTTCGCGCAACCTGCACAGCGGCAGTCAGTTCTGCGCCCAATCCCTCCGTATATGGCCAGCCGGTGGCTTTCACTGCCAGCCTCGCTGCCCGGGTGCCCAGTACAGACATTCCCACGGGCGTGGTGGAGTTTTACCGCAAAAAGCCAGGTGGCTATATGGGAACCGCTACCATTGCCACCAACGGAACGGCAACCCTGGTGTTTGCCGAACTGGATGCCTCTGCCTATCCCAAAGTGCACGTTAGCTGCGAAGGGGACAGCAATTTTAACGACTGTGAGTCTGGTGACCACCGCCACACGGTTTTGAAAGCGGACACGGTGACTACGCTATCCTCTTCGGCCAACCCGTCCATTTTTGGAGAAACTGTCACCTTTACGGCTGAAGTTGTGCCAGTGCCCCCGGGTGGCGGCGTTCCCAGCGGGACGGTGAAATTCATCGACGGCACCACTGTCCTTGGAGCGAACACACTGGATAGTTTTGGAAGAACCACTTTTAGCGCCACGGGGCTCACGGGCGGTGTGCATTACCTCAGCGCCGTTTATGAAACTTCTCAAAACTATCTCGCCAGCACATCGCCGGTGCTGACCCAGATCGTTATGCGCGCCACTGCCATGCTCACGCTCAGTTCCTCGGCCAACCCCAGCACTTACGGAGAAACCTTGACGTTGACGGCAACGGCTACGTCTCCGAACGGCACTCCCGTGGGAACAGTCATATTTTCAGACGGCACCAATCTGCTCGGTGAAAGTGAACTTGATACCGGCGGCGTCGCGAGGTTCATGACCAACCGTCTTTCCGTAGCCGGGTCGCCGCATGCCCTGCGGGCTTCCTACACCGGGAACGGCAATTTCGAACCCTGCAATTCGGAAGCTTGGCTGCAGGCAATTCTCCCAACCACCCTGCACGTGACGGCACGCGGCGTAAATCGGATTTATAACGGCGACCTCGAGGCCGAGGTGTTACTCGAAGACGACCGGTTGCCGGGCGACGCTATCGAACTTACATATGCCCGGGCTACTTTTGCAAACAAACATGCCGGAACAGGCAAGCTCGTCACGGTGGAGGGTATTACCCTTGGCGGTCCCGATTCGGCCAACTACCTGCTCAGCACAACCACGGCCGAGACCACCGCCGATATATATCCGCGCTCTCTTACGGTCAGCGTCAGCGCTGAAAACAAGATCTACGACGGAACCACCGCCGCTGCCGTAACGCTTGCTGATGATCGCCTCCCCGGCGACAACCTCGTCCTGGGCTATATGGCCGCCGAGTTTGTCAGCAAAGATGCCGGAACGAATAAACGCGTGGTGGCGACCGGCCTTGAGATCCCCGGTCCCGACGCCGGCAACTACCAGGTCCCGCCGACAGCGGATGGCTGGGCGGATATCCTTCCGGCAGTGCTGTCAGTGGTGGCCAACGACACCAATCGGGTGTACGGCGCATTGAATCCGGAGTTCACCGCCACTTTTACCGGTTTTGTGGCGAGCGAAGATCTCGAAACCAGCGGCGTGACCGGCAGCCCGGCCTTTTACACGCCGGCGACCCCTCAAAGTCCAGCCGGCGTTTACCCCATTGTTCCATCGAGGCATACTTTGACCGCCGTCAACTATACCTTTCAATTCGTGGACGGCACACTGACTGTTTTCCCGGGCGAAGTGGTCAAACTCCAGATCCTGGTGCCGGGTGAACAACCGGCGCCCGGGACGCCTTCCGGGAAGACCGGCCACCCCGTGCGGCAGGTGACCCGGATGCCTTTCGTTGTCACCATCAATGCCGTTGACGAAGGTTGGAACGTAGCCGCGTGCGACGATGTCATCTGTTTGCGATGCACGGACACCAACGCGGAATTCGAAAGCGATGTTCAGTTACAAGGCGGAACCAGACAAATCCGCGTCAAGCTGGCCAAACCTGGCAGCGCCGTCGTGAATGTCAGTGACGTCACGAAACCCGGGATCGCCCCAGCAGCTCCGAAATTCCAGTGATGCCCGCCACCACCGTCTTTACTTTCCGCTAAACCCCGTTACCGCAGTTCCTCCCGCTGCATGATCCCGGATCCTGCTGTGATCGGCCAAAACAAGTGAAGCGCGGGACAGCAATGTCGGCCCACACTGCGAAGCTCCCGCCTGGCAACCCGGTTATGCCGGATTCTGCGTTTGCTCGGCTGGTAGTTGTCTTGCCCTCCCTACACGCGAAGAGTTGAAATACAATGCTGTTGTCATGATCCATGCTTCACTCCCCATGGCCATTGACGCCGCATGGTGTGGCAGGGCTGGCGTGGATCCCATGTCTTCACGTGCCGATAGGCGGCAATGAGATTGGCCGGCGGCACTTCGACACCGGTAACGTTGCTGGTAAAAAGAAACATGCCCCGCCCGCCCTCCGTCACGTCCAGAAAGAAATCGACTTCCTCGCGCGCATCGTCTTCGGTACCGAACGGTAAGGTACGAGTCACGCTGAGACCTGTGAACAGTATCAACTCTTCCCCGTGGGGCCCGCGCCGCCGCCGGAAATCTGCGAGATCAATGCCCAGTTCATACTGAAATCCCTGAAGCCCGCTAAACCCGATGGCGATAAAATCGTCAACGAGCGGACGTACGTCGCCGTCGCAGTGGTGCACAATGCGGACACCGGAATTCACCAATGGTTCAAGGATTTCCTTAACCAGCGGAAAGTAGTATTTTCGAAGCATCGCGGGATCGACCATTGGTCCCTGGTTATTGCAAAGATCTTCCCCGCAGAAAAGCAGGGGCACTAGATCCAACTCGCGATACAATCGCGCGAGAATTTTTGCCCGCTCACAGGCGGCCCGACTGCGCGCCCACCAAATCTTCCCTACCGCTTCGGGATAAAGGGCACACGCTGAGAGAAAGGCTACATATCCGTACTGGTGGTACAGCGGGAAAGGTCCGCCAAAGTCCCAGTAGTTTGGAATCGGTTCAATGCCCGCCCAGCGGGCGCGAGCTTCGTCAAAATCCCGTCGGAAGCGAGTTTCTTCTTCGCGCGCATTGAAATTCGCCAAAACAGTTCGCGCATCATCCGGGAGGGACTCCGCCTCTTTCAAAAGGACCTCCGGTTCCACTCCTTGGTACTGCTCTTCCTGGACGGAACCGGACCGCACCTGATCAATTGTCATTGGAATGACAGGAGTAACCATTCCATCCACTTCCAGAGCGACATTAGCCCGGACTACGCCCGCCAGCGGATCGGCGAGGTATTCTTCGATGCTTATGCCCGCGATAGTGGCCAGATTCCGTACTCCCATCATCCAACCGCCGAGGCTGGGGATACGATCAACTTCCTGCCCGAGCGCCTGGCGCCGCAATCGTTCCTTATGCGTCAGTTCCACGACGTTCTTCCTGCTGTCAAGACCGATAAGCCGGGCCGCCACTACCCCGTGCGCGAAGCCCCTCACCGGAAACACGTCCGGCCAACCGGCACCCGGACCTGTTCCAGCAGAGCGCGAAGGCACGCTCACCACCGCCGGCCGTAGCGCCAAGCTTCATCGTACATTGCCAAAATGTTTTCAAGGGGCGTATTGCCCTGCAAATTGTGGCACGAAGCCAGAATGTAACCCGTACCATCCGAGGCGAGACAGTCAATGCAGTGCCGTACTTCTGCGCGGACTTCATCCGGGGTTCCGAAAGGAAGAATTCGCTGGTTTTCGACAGCACCGTGGAAAGCAATACGCCCGCCGAATTCCGCTTTCAGTTCGCGCATGTCCATACCGGGACACGTCCACTGAATCGGATTCAAAATGTCAATTCCCATCGCCACCAGCAACGGCAAGAACTCGCGACAGCTGCCGTCGTCGTGATGCAAGACGTAAATGCCGAACTCGTGGCACAGATTGATGAACCGTTGATGGTGGGGGGCATAGAAATCACGATAAATCTCCAAGCTGATCAGCGGCCCGGTTTGGCTGCCCAGATCGTCAGTTACCTGCGCCACATCAATGAGCCCCGCGCAGGCCGTAAACATTCGACGGTGATGCTCGTAAAGAAAATCGGAGATCTTTTGCAAAAGCACGTGCGTAAGTTCCGGCTCCAGCAGGGGATCCATCAACGATTGCTCGAGACCGCGCAATTTATTGTGCATGTAAAAAGGCGCCATATAGCCGCACTGCACCGCCCGCGTTTTGCGCGCTTCAGCCGCAGCAGCGCGCATCTTCGAATAGTCGAACCAGTCCGCCTGCGGCCAAGGATATGCTTCTATGTCGTCAAGCGTACGAGCCTCTGCCAGAGGGAAAAATGACTGCTCATCATACGTTCCGCCCGGATGCACGATGCGACGGGTTCGAATTCCCCAATAGTCTACTTGTTCATCCGGCCCCGCAGGCGGAAGCACCGGACCAACATATTCGGGACCCACGCCAGCGAAGCCGTCAATGTGCAGCGCCTCCAACGCGGCCTCATACGAGCCGAAATGCCGTGACAGTTTTTCTTGAATTTCCGGCGTGGCCCAAAGATCAGTAGGAATCCGGTCAACCGGTTCGCGCCGGATTGCCGCCAACATTCTAGTGCGGGAATTCATCATTTGTTTTACCTCCGTGTGTGACGGAAGGCGCAACGTTATATCAATTGACGCAAATTCTCAAATGGAAACACGGGTTGTACCGAGCGGCTTGGAGGATAACCACGGCCAGCAAGAACATGTCCCCGCAGTTTGACATTTCGCGTCTGCGCGCGGCTGAGAAACGACAGCCACCAGACAGAACAATGAGCTTGCACAGTTAGCGTACGACTACATACTATGTGCGCTATGAAAACTCTACTAAAAATCAGCACGGTTTTGACGGTTGGGATAATCTTTGTTCAAGCGGGTCAAGCAGCGCCCAGAACAGTAGGCAGTGGCGGTCGCAAGTATTTAAAAAATGTGGCCGCCGCCACCAGATGGACTTGTGGCGGCTATTGGGACATGGCCGAACGCGATGTGGAGGCCGAAGGAATACCGGCGCGCCTCAAAACCTCCCGCGGGATGGCTTTCGTTGGTTACAGCCCTGTCGACTGGGCAACGCTCTATTTGACGATGGGCGAATCGTTTTCCGACTGGAATAAGTTCTCAGCAGGCAACACCGAAAGCGTCGGTTTGGGACTGCAGCTAAACCTCCTGGATCACGAAGTAGCTGATCCCGGGCTAATGGAGGATCGTTTTTTGCTGAACGCCGCCGTGGAATATCTCTGGACGGGGGCCGACCCTCAGTGGCCTGACAATCTGCGATGGGGAGAGTTGACGGCTTCGCTCACTTTCAGCATTGTGAACGATATTACGGGCAATGCGCTGTTTACGGCCAAAAGCATTGCACTCTATGCGGGTCCAGTTGTCTCCGCACTGGTGAGTGGAGACCTGGAAGGCAAAGATTCCACCGAGGCCGGAGTAACCGCGGGGATGGAAGTGTTTCTGACTGAACGCGTCTCGCTCAACGCACAGTTCACCAAGATGGACTACCCCGGATATGGCGCGGGACTCACTGTACGGTTCTAGCAGTCCCCAGCGCGAGCGACACGCCTCAAAAGCGTCATGGGTCGGATTCCTGTAGAACTAAAAAGCATCCTCAGGTTCCGTGAGATACGGTCCAAATCTTTTGCACATCTGGTTTTTGGGCGGGTAAAAAGGGCGGGGCATTCCATCTGGCTGACAGCATTTCTGCTGTCGCTCGGCGCGCTGCCAGCCCGCGTGTGCGCCGATACCCTGCGGTTGAAATCGGGCACCGCGCACACGGGAACTTTCCGGGGCTACAAGAACGACCACTTTCTTTTTCAGGCTGCAAACGGGCAAGTTTTGGACGAAATGCGGGCCCGCGTGGACTCGCTGCAGCTCGATCCGCCGGCGGTCGTCTCGGTTAAGGTCTCGGGTCAAAAAAAACGCGATGACCTCAAATTCTGCCGGTATACCAATGGGCAATTCTTTTTCGAAGAAAAAGGAAAAGAAATCGTCATGCGCGCGATCACTGTGGCCTCGATCCAGCTCGGACTCGATTTCAGTCGCCCGGCGATGGAACTGGCATCCACCGTGGTTCCGCCCGATGATCCCAATCCCGAAATCGAGAAGTACGTAACCACCGGCGTGGTAACCGTAATTCATTTTCACAAGCCGGGTCTGATTTCCAGTGTTCGGCAGGGCAACTACGTGGGCGAACTGGCTCACCAAAGCCGCGGCAAAATCGAGCTCGTCCAAATTGATATTCCGGACTTTGACTGCCCGGCCGCCCGGAAGTATCAGATTACTTCGGCGCCACAGTTCTGGTTTTATGACCGCCGAGGCCGTCTGGTCACCAAACTTACCGAACGTTTCACCGAAAACGACATCGAGGCGGCGCTCCGGCAGGCCCAGCGGTGACCACGCCTCCTCTGAGGAGGCGGACCGCCCCAGGAGGGAAGAGCCATGTTTGAAAGACTTTTTAGTCTTTCCGAGCACGGCACCACGGTGAAAACCGAACTGCTGGCCGGACTGACCACGTTTCTCACCATGGCTTATATCATCTTTGTGCAGCCGGCGGTGCTTTCCGGGACCATGTTCGGCTTCGAAACCGGTATGGATTTCGGCGCCGTCACCACCGCCACCTGCCTGGCGGCGGCTCTCGCTTCATCCATCATGGCGCTCTACGGACGCTATCCGATCGCCCTCGCGCCGGGAATGGGCGAGAATTTCTTTTTCGTGTTTTCGGTTATACCCGCAGCCGCTGCCGCAGGATGGCCGGATCCGTGGAAAGTAGCCATGGGAGTTGTCTTGATTTCGGGAATTTTGTTTTACCTCGTGTATCTGACGGGCATCCGCGAGACCATCTTCAATTCGATCAGCCCCAGCATGAAAAACGGTATTGCCGTGGGGATCGGTTTGTTCATCGCCTTTATCGGGTTGCAGAATGCCGGCATCATCGTCAAAGATCCCGGCACGGCTGTGAAATTAAACCCCTGCTTCGCTTCGCCGGACTTTTTGGTGTTTGCCGTGGGACTCCTCACTGCAGCCGCCCTGCATACACGGCGCATCCGCGGCGCGTTGTTAGCGGGTATTTTTGCCGCCACCGTCACGGCCATTTGTCTGCGACTCCTGTTGCCCCTTTTCCCTTTGTCCAGAACCGTGGCCGAATCCAAGCTGATGACGATGTTCGCGCTGAACCGCCTTGCGCACGGGCCTGTTTCGCTTCCGCCCTCGCTGCGACCCACCTTCCTGCAGTTCGACCTCAGGCATGCCCTCTCGGCGAGCATGTGGCCGTTCATCATCATCTTTCTGTTCATGGACACCTTCGATACCGTTGGCACCCTGATCGGCGTCGCCGAACAGGCCGGTTTTATCAAGGACAACAAACTGCCGCGGGCCCGGGAGGCCATGCTGGCCGACCAGGCCGGCACGCTCATTGGCGCTTGCCTGGGAGCAGGAACCACCACCAGTTATATCGAAAGCGCGGCGGGGGTAGAGGCCGGCGGTCGCACGGGTCTCACAAGTCTAACCACGGCGGCCCTGTTTCTGCTGGCTCTGTTTTTCAGCCCGCTCGTCGCCCTCGTGGGCAGCCATCCGCCGATCACTGCCTCCGCGCTGGTCATCGTGGGCGCGATGATGATGAAAAATGCCGTCCGCATAGATTGGTCCGATTATTCCGAAGGCGTTCCGGCTTTTCTTACCGCTCTCGGCATACCGCTCACCTATTCGATCGGCGACGGGCTGGCCCTGGGGTTCATAAGTTACCCGCTGATCAAATTTCTCGCCGGACGCGGGCGGGAGGTGAGTCTGTTCATGTACGCCATGGCCGCAATTTTGCTGGCGTATTTCATCTTTGTACGCGTGCGGATTCCGTAGCGGAGTCCAGCCGGCGCAGAGCTTCGCATATGGTCTGCGCCAGCCGCGGCCCGATGCCGCGCACCATGGCAATTTCGGATGGCGCAGCCCTTAAAATCGCCGGCACCGAGCCGAACCGTTCGAGCAGCAGGCGCTTGCGTTGACTGCCGATTCCGGGGATCTCATCCAAAATGGACTCCCGCAACCGACGACTGCGCAGATGGCGATGGTAGGTCAGAGCAAAACGGTGGGCCTCGTCGCGTATCCGTTGAAGCACTTTGAGCGCAGGCGAATCCGCCGGCAAACGCAAAGGCGCGGGCGTTGTCTCGCTGTAGATTTCCTCCAATTTCTTGGCCAAAGCCGCACAGGGCACTGCGTGCAGCCCCAACCCATTGAGAATCCGGCGCGCGATGTTCAATTGCGCACGGCCGCCGTCCAGCAACACCAAATCGGGCAGTGGCTGACCTTCGCGCAGCAGGCGACTGAACCGCCGGGAAAGCACCTCCGCCAACATGCCCACATCGTCGCTGCCTGCTATCGTCCGAATGCGAAACCGCCGATAGCGGTTACGCCGCGGTATCCCCCCCACCGCACACACCATGCTGCCCACGGCGTAGGTTCCCGAGATGTTCGAAATGTCGTAGGCCTCGATGGTCTGCGGCACCCGCGGAAGCTGCAAAAGTTCCCGCAGAGCTGGAAGCCCGGCCGCGGCCACTTCACGTTCGATTTCGGGCGTAGCAGCCAGGCGCGCTTTTTGTTTGATCGTTGCTTCCAAGGCCAACAGTGTATCCCGCAACGCGGCCGCCCGTTCGAAATCTAAAGCGCCGGACGCAGCTTCCATCTGCGCGCGCAGTTCCTTCAAATACCCGGTCCTTTCGCCACGCAGAAACGCGCAAGCCTCTTCAAAGCGCCGCCGATATTCCGCGACGGAAACCTTGCCCACACACGGCGCCGAACAGTAACGAATCACGGCATCGAGACAGTGGCGGTAGGTTTGCGCATCGGGCCGCGTCGGGGAGCAATTGCGCAGGCCGAAATGTTTCTCGACAAAATCCAGAGTAGCCCGCGCCGCCTGCGAGGAGGCATACGGTCCGAAGTACCAGGCTCCGTCGTCTCGCCGGATACGTCCCAGCTTCAAACGCGGGAGGGGCTCGCGCGGATCCGCCCGCAACAGCAAGAACCGTTTATCGTCCCGAAAACTCACGTTGTAGCGCGGCTGAAACTCCTTGATCAGGCGCCCTTCGGTCAGCACGGCTTCAGCCTCGTTGCGAGCTACAAGCCACTCGATGTTATGGACGCTTTTAAGCAGCCCGCGCAATTTGGGTCCGGCGCTCCGCAATGTGCCTTCTCGGAAATACGAGCGCACACGTTTGCGCAACGATGCCGCCTTGCCGACATAGATGATCAATCCGCGCCGGTCACGCATCAGGTAACAGCCCGGCGCATCCGGCAGCGCACGCAACTTTTCAAGTATTTTTTCAGGAAAGCGCATGCTTTACAGCTTTGACACCGGCAAAAATCGTCGGCAGGTCTCTGCCCCAGCGCCGGTTCCGCGCCAAGCTACCGGGCGGAATCTCGAGCCCAGCCGCTATCGGGATAGCGCTCGCGCAGTTCCCGCAGGGCCTTAAGGGCCTCGGTTTCACGGCCACAGCGCCGGAACGCAAGCGCAGCTTCATGAAGACATTCAGGTACCAGCTCCGGATCATCATAAAGAATCGCCACGCTCATAAAATAACGCGCGGCATTTTCAAAATCTCCCCGTTCCCTGGCGCTGCGTCCCAAACCAGCATAAGCGCGAGCGCGGACGCCGATCTGACCGTCCGTTCTGGCCAGGCTGGCCGCCTGCGAGAAGCAAGCCGCAGCATTGGTGTAGTCTTGAGCCGACCACATGAGTTCGCCTAACTGCAGAGCGGCTTCGGCCGCGAAACGCGTCGTGGCCTCGATTGCCAGACAATTGCGGAGCGCCTCGACCGCCTCCATGCGATTGCCGGCGGTCGCCTCAGCGCGGCCAAGGAGGCCCCATGCCATCTGCTGCCAGGTTGGCTGCACACTGTTTTCCAGCAGCTTGCGCGCGGCGCGGGCAGACTCTTGGGCTTGCCCTTGCTCGTAAGTGTACTCGGCCAGCCACGCTAAAAGCGCAGCGGGAATGCGGCTTGACGAAGGCGCATCGAGCAAGCCCAGCAAAAGACGCGCCGCCTCGGCTTGTCGGTCGGTTTTCAGCAGTACATTCGCGAGATGGAACCTGGCTTCTGTTGCCACTTCTTCGCGCAATCCGCGCCGTAATGCTTCCCGTAATGCCGCTTCGGCTTTATCCCAGGCCTGCTGATTCTTGAAGAGGATTCCCTGCCAATAGTGCGCTTCGGCCGCCAGGGGGGATCTCGGAAATTTCTCCAACAACGTCTGCAGTGAAGCCAAAGCGTCACGTTCGCGGTTCAACCGCATTTCGCTGTGCGCTTTTTGGAACCACGTATCTTCAGCCACAAGACTGGCGCCATGTTTTTCGAGCATTCGCGACCACGCTTCCACCGCTTCAGCGTCCCTGCCATCTCTGGCATGACACAATCCCCACGCCAACCCCGCCATCGGCGCCAGGTGATGGTCGGGCCAATTGGTGGCTACCAGACTGTAGTACCGAGCCGCGTCCGGATATTCCTTGCGAGCTTCCAGCCGGTAAGCCAGGCGGTAAGCCGCTTCGGGAGCCACGGGAGCTTGTGGGAATTCCTCGAGAAGGCGGCGATAGTAGCTGAGCGCGTGATCAAAATCCTGCATGCCGGCATAGGCTTCCGCCAGCAGCCAGTAGGTGTCCTGCCGGAGTTCCGGCCAAGGCGACCGCGCCTGCAACACCGCCACTGCATCCGCAAATCTCCGAAGCCTGTAAAGCACTAACGCCTTTTCATAGTGCGCCGCCTCGGCCACGCGACATTTGGGAAACCGCCTCAAAAGTTCCTCGTAAGCTTGCAGCGCCTCGTCATTCGCATTCATCTGCCGGAGTGTATTCGCCTTCAGATAGAGCCACTCGGCTTCCTCGGCAGCATTGGTGGTCCCCTGTGCGGTATTCAGCCGGTTGGTGACCTGGCGCAGAGCGTCCGCGTAGCGTCCGGCGTTATGAGCCGCCCAGGCTGCCTGCAGCCGGGCTTGGGCGGACCGTTGATCAGCAGGATAGCGACTCAGCAAACGGGCATACGCTTCCGCGCTGCGATCGTATTCGCACCGCCGGAACAGCAGCTCCGCCAACTGGAACAAAGCTTCAGCGCCCACCCGCTCAGACGCCGGCTTTTCCGCCGCCAGCTCGTAGCATTCTAGAGCTTCCTGCTCACTTTGACCCGGCGGCGACCCAACCTGATTTTCCACCAGCAGCCGGCCAAGTTCCAGCAATGCAAATGACCAATAAACGGAGCCGGGGTACTGAGTTTTCACACGGGTAAAAGCCGCAGCAGCTTCCCGGGGATTGCCCATGTCCCGTTGGGCCAGCCCCAACAGGTACCAGGCGGCGGCCGCCACTTCTTCCCCGGGGTTGGCTTGTAAAAGCTCTTGCAGCAAGTCTGCTGCTTGCCGCGGTTGTTGGCGCTGCAGAGCCACATCCGCCAAACGCAAAGTGGCCTTGTCGCTATACGGACCGGCGGCTGCACTCGCGCGCACGGCACGGTACCGCTCTTCGGCCGCCCCCAGATTGCCCAGTTGACGCTGCGTTTCTCCAATCCAATAGAGCACCAGCCCGCGCTGCCCGCTGTCAGGGAACGCCTGCAGACACGCCTCGTATTCGCGCAAAGCCAGCTCATACATGCCGCGCGCGAACAAGCCGTGCGCCAGCTGGATGCGTTCGTTTATGTCGGAAGTCTGACCGCGCGCCACGCAACAATACAGCAATACCAGCGCCAATGAGCGCAGGACAGCGCGCGCCGAATCTTGTCTCAACACCCTGTTTTTCAACACGTTATCCGAACCGGCCATTTCTCAAACGTAAAATCGGGATAAACAACCGCTTCATCGCGAGCGTTCGGCGTCAACCGGCTCGCCATCTCTCACTGCTCGGCGGCCAGCGTAGCAAAAGCAATGTTCCAAATGTCCGCGCGTCGGCAAAGGTCCAGCACCCGAATGACGTGGTCATAAGCGGTCTCCTTGTCGGCGCGGATCAAAACCGGCTGACCGGGAAACAACGCTACGATTCGATTCAACAGCGCAGTGAGCCCCGCCTCATCCAGTGTCTGTTGGTTCACAACCAGCGTGCCGTCCTTGCGAATGTTGATGATGACCTCGCCCGGCAACCGCGCTGGGATATTGCCGGATTGCGCGGTCGGCAGCTTGATGTCGATTTCGGTTTCCCATTGCGAAAACATTTGCGTAGCGATGAAGAAAAACAGCATCGTCAGCACGATATCAATCATCGGGGCAATCTGAAACCCCGGCTGTTCGGGTTTGATTCTGCTCCGAAAGTTCACGTCATGCCTTTCGCAACTGGTCCTTGATTTCCGCAATGCGACCACCGCAAACGCCGTTCCTGTTCAGAAGGGTGCTGAGAATTTCGGCGGCCGACGTCTCCAACAGAAGAACCTGTTTCAAGGCGCGCCGACGAAAATACGCGTAGAAAGCCATGGCCGGAATGCCGATGATAAGGCCGAAGGCGGTGGTCAGGAGGGCCATCGCGACACCTTCGGCCAGCACTACCGGCTTGGCGCTCGCAATGTCGTGAGCCACGCCGCTGAAAGCGTGCAGCATGCCAAAAACGGTTCCCAGAAGCCCAACCATGGGAGCGATCACGGCGATATCGAGCAGGTATTGTGTCATCCCCTGAAGGTCCTCGGCCTGCCGGCTGCCCTCTCCCTCGATCACGTCCTTGAGAATTTCGGGGGCGCTTTGAGAATGCTCAATCGCCGTGCGGGCCACGGAAGCCAAAGGGCAGGGCCGTTCTTCGCATAGCCGGCGCGCCCGTTCCAAGGCGCCTGTTCTCAACGCGTCCAACAGTTCGCGCTGCAAATCGTCCGGGGCAATGTGCGCAGAGGTCAAGCTGCTGAAGAGATAGATGATGAAAGCCAGCGTAGCCACTGACAGGGCGGCCAACACCCACATGAGCAGACCACCAGCCTTCATAATCTCGCCCAGCGACATTCCTCCCGTCGCGGCTGTGGCTGCTTCCGGTTGGGCTACCGCTGCAGTCGTCAAAATGCTCAAGACCAAACCCATAACAATGCCGCCAGTCAGGGCGGGTCGGTTCAACTTTCTAAGATTAATTCTCATGGGTTCCTCGTGCGTTCATTCGAGCTCGGGATAACTTGTCCCCAACAGACGCGACACTGCTCGATAATATGCCGCGCGTTCCGTTTTGACAAAGCGCTTTGCGGCCCGCAACCGTACGTCAAGTTCAGCAAGGTCTGCCCGTCCGCAACCGCAGGCCGGCCTTTTAGCCAGAACCTCGCAAGGGTCCACACGGCGCAATTCGTCAAGATGGATTTTGACGTAGTCGTAAGCAGCGCGGAAGGACCATCCCTGGCGCACCAGTTCCACAGCGCGGTCTGTGGCAAACACCTCGGGTGTGAAACCTGCCAGTAGGGCCCGCCGATTGACTGTCAATTCACTCAGCAGCAGCGTCATGATGCGCAGACAAGCGCGGGTAGTCGCCAGCCCCTCCACAAAGGGCCGTTTGGTTTCTTGCAAATCGCGATTATAACCGCCGGGCAGCTTAAGCACCACGGCGTTCACGGCGTTCGCGTAACCCAGGAGCGTGGCGGCTTTGGCACGGATAAGTTCGAGAACATCAGGATTGTTTTTTTGAGGCATGATGCTGCTGCCCGTGCCGTACTCCGGCGGAAATGAGAAGTAGCCGAATTCTGGACTCGAGAAGAGAATGAGGTCCTCCGCCAGACGCGATAATGTCAGCATCACCTGCCCAAGAGCCATCAGAACCACTGCCTCGCACTTGCCGCGGGTGTTGCCGGCATGAAACACGTTCCGATGCGAAGCTTTGAACCCCAGCAGGCGCGCGGTCAGCTGCCGATTGAGCGGCAGGGCAACTCCGTAACCTGCAGCCGAACCGAGCGGGGAACGGTCGACATAGTCGTAAGCCCCGCGCACTATGATCAGGTCGTCCAGCAGCCCCTCCGCGTATCCTGACAGCCACAGTCCCACCGAACTGGGCATGGCCGGCCGAAAATGCGTGCGCCCCACCATCGGCAAGCGCGACCAGCGCCGCCCTTGCCGAAGGAGAACTGTTGCCAAAGCCGCCATGTCTTCCGTAATAGCCAGCAGCTGTTCTTTGCCGTAAAGACGCAAATCCACTGCGGCCTGGTCGTTGCGGCTGCGGCCCGTGTGCACACGGCGCCCCAGGTCACCGAGCCTGCGGGTCAGAAAACGCTCGATCGCCAAATGTACGTCTTGGTCAACGCGGCGGATTACGAAACCGCCCTGCCGCGCTTTGCGCATAATCTCGACCAGCGTCGTAATAATTTTGCGGCCGTCTGCCGGTCTGATAATGGGCGGCTTGAGACCAGGACGGGTAAGCATCGTGACATGTGCGGCCGAGGCGATGCAGTCTGCTTCCACCAACACGGCGTCCAGCCGCGGGTCGTCTCCAACCGTGAACGCGAGAATTTCTGGATGCACACGGCCCACGATTGTCTTTTGTGTCGGCATATTATCCTGCCGGGCAGCGCTCGCTTTGTAGCGTTCGAAAGCTTGCCGGCCTCCGCCCAGATTTTGCAATCAAGTTAATATAACCAGGCCATTCCAAAACGCAAAATCAGGGGCTAATCCCAATCCGGCACCCTGTCTCCAAACAAACTGGCTTCCTCGACCTCCACCCTGAGAACCAACCGCTGCTTTTCCGCCGCGACGAGAAGTTTCTCCAGTTTTGCACGCCGCGCACCCGCACTCAATGCCTCCAAGAAACGGCAATACGCTTCAACAGTCGAACCGAACCTCTGACCCCGGCCAACGGCCAGCAATCGCAATCTGCCGATTCTCTCGAGGGCCCAAGCCCGTACCCACGGCGCCTTGCGTTCGGCGATCAGGTCCTTCAGCTTCATGGGACGGACAATACGTGCACCCTCAGGAATACCAGAAACTCCCGGGTAAAGCAACAGTTCCGCATCCAACTGCTGCAGCAAGGTTCGCGGCACCGTTCCCGGCACGCGGACCATGCGCTTCTGACGCAACACCCAACGATCCCAGCCCGCATCCAGCTCGGCGGCCGACCTGTCACCGGAAATTATCCCGCCCAGCCATTCAGGGCTGACAGCGTTGGTGGCAGCCAGTTGTTGGAATATGGCCCGAAAGCAATCCTGGCTGTTGGTAAGCGCCAGAAGCCAGCCCACGAAAACTCCCCTGACGGCTCTTTCCTCTTGTGGAGCGACCGCACCGTCCGGTCCCAAGGGTTTGCAACGGATGATCTCCGCCGCTGTGGGTACCCGACCGCTTTGCCATCTCAACATTACCGTCTCATAATTGCGCGCCCGTAAGTGAGGATACAGATTTTGCGCCAGACCTTCACTCAGCCAGATTGGGACCTGAATCGGCGCGCGAGCGCAAGGCCACCAGCCTGCCTGCCGTGTCCCCCCATTTTTCCGCGCTTCTTCCAGCACGTAGGCTTCCAACAGCAGCCGGCATAGGCTTTCCTCGGCGGTTTCGCGGTCAAGTCGGCCATATTCATGCAAATGACAACGCTGCACCAGCCGGCCATGTTCAATTTGCGCCGCACAGACCGCCTCGGGGAAACCATTTGTCTGACTCTGCGAAATGATGAGGTGCACCACGCGGCGCTCAAAAGGCGCGATGAATCCTAGCATTCGTTCCAAGCGCCGATTAACGTCTTCCGCCCACTTGAGAACCTCCATTCTGACAATTTCATCACGGCCCACAGCGACAAATCTGCCCGTACTGCTTTGAGTAACCATGTTTTTCAAGGCCTGTATCGGTGTCAGAGGCTTGTCACCTTCCCCGGCTGCCTCGCTAGGCGGAAACTGCAGAACGAGAGACACAGACAAGAGCGCTATGAGTCGGGCCTCTCTATGCCCCCCTCCTGTCTCTCCGGGCAATGCTGCCTTTGCCAAAGTAGAATGCGAGGCCAGGCGGGAAATCCGACACGGTCTGGATGGGCAGCGAAACCCGCTGATCAGTCGATTGCGACGAAAAACCTCCACGGCCCCGATGGAACGGGCCCCTTCATTGCGGGAAACAGGCAGTTTTGCGCGAATTCTGGATGGTCGCGTTTCACCGCGACTGCTACCGGAAAGTTTTTTCAGCGCAGTCATCAATAATCCAGATTTTGCAACAAGACGACACTGGCAAGCTGCACGGCGCAGGAGGGGAAGATGCAGACACATACTCCGATCCTCCAACGACAAAGCAGATTGCCTGTTTTCGCCGATCACGAAGGTTTGTGCCTGGATATTGCATCTGAGAAATAGCCACTTTTCACAACATGTTGGAGAAGCATGGCGCTGAAGACGGCACGGCTAGCGGTTGGACCTGCAACCCGGCACAAACGATGGTTTCCCGCCGCAGGATAGCGGCAAATCATTTGCCCTTGACGCTCAACCAGAGCTTGCCTTGCTCGGACTTGATTTCTTCCGTTCTGGCAAGCGTCGCCCATTCCGGGCACTGCCGCAACAATGTCATCAAGCGCCTGACGGTCATGGTTTTAGCCGGCCCGACGCATCGCAAATGCCCAATAGAAACCGTACGCACCATGACCCTGCCCCCAATGGGCACACAGACCAAATCGTAGGAAATCTTTGGTTCTACAGTCAATCCGGCAGGACGCAGCGGACGCGCTGCCTTGATGAAGCGAACCCTGAAATAACCCGGCATCGCGGCAATGCTGATGGATTTAAAGCCCAGGTCTTCAGCTTTGAAGAACTCCAAGTAAGCGTTAAGATCCTGCTCCAGAAACTCCCGGCCCAGTACGCGGCCAGCCTTGGCTGTTTCCATGACGCGGAGAGCATTGGCGACCTTCTGCCCGTCCGATTTATCTCCCTTGCGGCCTAATGGCATGGTGTGCGGCCAAACCGCCAACCCCACCAGGCCGAGCAGGAGGACAACAACTCCGGCGAGCACTTTGGGCAGGACCGAAAAAATTCGAAGGGGCTGACGGGACTGAGCCACTTTGTGGCTGTTCATGTTCTGCAGATCGAGCTTGGCCCCGCATTTGCCGCAGAAAAGCCTGCCAAGCGGATTGTCAGTCCCACATTGTTTACAAATAACCACGGAAACTTTTCTCTATTTCTCGGTTTTCCCGGAACCGGACTTCTCTGTCGAGGTCGCTGACCCTTCCGCATGCTTCTTACCTTCGTCTGGCGCGACCTTTTCCTTGTGGCTGGGCGTGGTCTTCTTGTAGTCCGTCGCGTAAAATCCGCTTCCCTTGAAAATAATCCCGGCGCCTGTTCCTAACATGCGGCGCACCTTGCCCTTGCATTTCGGACAGCGCTTGACGGGCGATGCCGTCATGCTCTGGAACCGCTCGAATATGTGGCCACAAATCTGACACTCGTACTCGTATGTAGGCATTTTGGGCACCAACCAGTGAAACAGCTTACATTAGGGGGTTACTATAAAGGAGAAATCGCTTGAATGTCAAATGCCGCTCATGACTGATTTTGGTTTGCTTATTTCCAACGCCGGGAGATCTAAACTGACATCCCCGCCAGGGGAAGATCAGCCACAGGGCTGGATCAGGCATTTCAGATCTGTCTCACTGATACCCCCGCGCCCAGTTCGGCAATCAACATCTCGAACACTGCGGTAACGTTTTGGTGTTTTATCCCAGATTTTGCGATTGGCCAAAACAGGCAAGATGCAAGGCGCGGGAGGTGCAGGTGTATGCGCATACTGCGAACCTCCGGCAACAAAGCAGATTGCCTGTTTTCGACAATCCCGAAGGGTTTGAGAATTGGCTGCTTTTCTCTTCAGATGTCGCTTTCACATTTCGGTGCAAAAGATGGGCAACCGCATTGCATTTCAACTTGTTTGCGCGCAGCCCGATACAAATACCTGCCAATTCTCAAACGCAAAATCTGGGTTGAAAAACGGCTGGGCAGCAACGTTCCCCCTCGCTTTCTGTGGGAGAACGTTACTACCCGCACGCGGTCAATGGCAAAATCCGGGTTCAAACCGGCTGTTTCTCGAGCGGAAAATGATGATTGAAGGCAGGGGGGACGGAGCTTCCGAGTCCTGTACTCAAGGCTTAGAAACAGGCGTTGCTTCTTCCGAGAGCAGATTCGAGTTCAATGACTGCAAGCTGGTGGCGGAAGCGGGCCTCCAGACGGAGACGCATTGATTCCAGCAGGTCAATCTTAAGGGCGGCAAGTTCATCGGGTGCCAGCGCTGTTTCGCTTTGCAGGTCTTCAATGGTTTGCCGCATTTCCGCCTCGAGGGGGACAACTTCGGCATCGAACGTGGCGCATTGCGAGCACACGTTCCGCAGTCCTTCGACGGCATCGTGGACTTGGCGGCTAACCCTCCGAAACGCTTCCCGGTAGCGGGCATGCGCAAGCTCGTACCCGGCTTCGAGCGTTCGCTTTGAGTGGTCCGCCCACGGGAAAAGCTCAAGATTTATGCCAAAATCTACACGAAACTCTGTCGCGTCCCTGCGGTCGTCAATATTCTGAATCTCGAACGTTCCGTTGTTCGGCCGCATGGTGGTATCACTGCCGCGGCTGGTTTCATTGGCCGTCGCGCCTGATATTTCCACAAAACGAAACCACGGAATTTTCGCTTTGGAGGCCCGACTGAGGGCCTTTTGGGCGGCCACCAAGCGCCACTGGAGAGCTTCAAGATCGGGCCGATGTTGGAGCGCCTCCAGGAGGAGGCGTTCGGCGGCGAGATCGGATAGATAGTTGGTGCCAGGGACGAACGGCACTGATTCCAGTTCCAGGGTTGCGGCTGGAAGATTTACGAGAGCCGCGAGCTCCCGGCGGCGCATCTCGCGCTGCTGATTTACCTGATCGCGGTTGGCGAGGGCTCGCAAATAGCGACGCATGGTTCGCGAAACGTCAGCTGCCACGGCCTGATTGGCGTCTGCCTTGGACTTTGTGGCATCCATGATGATTTTTTCGAGCTCGACGAGGCCGGCAGTTATCCGTGCTTCCATGGTAAGGTATTGAATTTCAGCGTACAACCGGCGCACTTGGGCGGCGAGTAGGTTTTCTGCTGCGGCCAGTTCTGCGCGGGCAGCGCGGATGACAGCTTCAGCCTGGCCAGCAGCCGCTTGCCAAGTCAAGGGATTGGGGGGATAGAAACGCAAGCCAACACGAAGTTGATCGCCCTGATCTTCAACCCGGCCAGCCGTGTGTTCACTGTACGGTCCCAGACGGAGGCGATCAGTCTCGCTCGAGTCACGGGACCATGAAAACCTCAATTCCGGCTGATTGACATCGTTGGCCGCTTCGTATTCCCGTTCGCTCAGTGTTACCGCGGCGCGCAGCGCCGCAATTTGCTCGCTATACTGCAAGGCGCGCGTCACGGCTGCTTTGAGACTGAGGGGCCTGGTAGAAGAGGCCGCGGTCCCTTTTGCAGAAGCAATTTCAGCGGCGTCCCCGAGCGGAGTCTCCCACAAACCTGGGCGCACTTCCGGGTCGCCGGCGACCACCCCGAGAGTGCCGAAGCCGAAAACGACGGCCAAAGCGATAGAATGGCTGCGTAAATACCTGCGGCTCATAACAAGGCTATCTGAACAATCGAGCCCAGCTTTCCAGCACTGCTCCCCAGCCGGTTCGCAGTTCACGAATTTCTACGGTTTCACCGGGGATGAAATCGTGCTCGCCTTCCAACTTTACAATTACGCGACGTCCCCGGAGGGTTTGACCACGGATAGGGCTGACCCGGCCAGGCAACGCCTGGACATCGGGAGAAATAGACTCGATCACTCCAGGCACGCGGCGGCTTCTTCCGCTCTGCCGCCAAACCAGAACCCGTTCGCCGGCATTCAGTTCTGTGAGATGCACTTCGGGAAGAAATCCAATCACATGTTCGGGATGCTCGGCGACGATGGTCATGATCGGCGTACCGGCATTGATAACGTTGCCCGGCTGTTCCAGAATAGCGGAGACTACACCGTCACGATTAGCGCGCAGCGTATAGTTCTCGCGCCGTCGTTCGATCATTTCGACGGTAGCTCGCAAGGTTTCGTTGCGGGCGGCCATTTTTTGCTCGATAGCTTTGGAAGGATCCTCGCCCTCGGTTGCGCGGAGCCATTTTTGCATATTTTCACGCTGGGCAATGGCGTCCGCGATCCGGCGTTCCTGTACGGCGATGAGAGCCGGATAACCCTGGACAGTTTGTTCAAGAGCGGCGACCTGGGCTCTCAAAGCACTGACGTCCTGCTCGTTGACGAGGCGTTTGGCCAGGAGGTCTTCCCGCCTTTTGAGTTCACTGCCGAGCACTTCGAGCAGGGCGGCATCGCGTTGCTGATTGAGCAGAGTAGTCTGGAGAGCAGCTTCGGCGTCTTTGACAGCGGCTTCGAACTGGCGCAGCATCTGAAGGATGTTCTGTTGGTAGCCAGTAATTGTCTCACGCGCTTCGATTAGTTCGGCTTGGCGCATGGCCAGCTCGGCTTCAATCAAGGAAGTGTCCATTTGCGCCAGGACGTCTCCCTTTTCAACTCTTTGGCCCACCTCTACAAATACGGCCTTCAATCGTGCTGTTTCGAGCGGCGCAACCGGTTCCTCGATTGTCTCCACTACTCCCATCATTTCCCCGAACTGAACCGTGCGGGAATAAAGCAGGACCACAACTACGATGACGGCTGCCCACACGAGCACGGGCCAGTTGCGTAAAGCACGGCGGACGTACACCCGGGCCAGCATTTTGCTGCGCGGGCTACGGTATTGATTTTCCGGTTCGTTGGGCACAGCTGGCCTTCCTGAAAGCTTACAATTCTACGGTGATTCGATGCATCAAGAGACTCGCATCAACGACATCGTCAATTTCGTGAAGTTTGTCCACCAAATCGCGTTGGTAGGAAGGGTCCAGCAGGCGGATGTGGTAAGAGTATTCAATCAGATCGCCCTGGGCAGCCTCGCGCACGGCGATCAGGCTGAACGCCGAGCAATACTGGCGCAGCACGTTTTTGACGTCTTCCTCCATAGTGGTTTCCGCCGGCAGCAGGAATCGCAGCATGCCCTCATATTCCCGGCGCGATGCAAACGGCGACCAGTGCAGGAGCAGCGCGACAGCGGCGATTGTCAGGGTGCCGACGACGGCGACGTTATAGGTCGCCGCACCGCAGGCGATACCGACCCCCAGGCACGCAAACAGAAAAACCATATCCCGAGTGTCGCGGACGGGTGTCCGAAAACGTACGATGGCGAGCGTTCCGAGAATGCCGAGTCCCCGGGCGAGATTGTTGCCGATCGCCATGATAAGCATGCTGACGATCACGCCACCAAGGATCAGCGTATGGACGAAAGAACGCGAATAAGAAAACCCCTGAAAAGTCACCCTGTAAACATAGGCAAGCACAAAGCACAGGACAAAACTCATCAACAGGGAACACAGGATTTCTTCTGCTCCGAGGACCCGCGCAGATGCAAACACTGTTGAAAATGTATCCATACGATACGCTTCGCACAATCTTTCAGACCGCGAGCAATTCGGCGGCGTAGCGAGGGGCATCGCACCACCCGCGGTAAACAGCTTCAAGCCAAACGGCCGAAGAGTACTTGCAATTGCCGACGCGTTCAAGGTTGAATTGCATGATCATATCCATCATCCACATGGGGGCTTCACTCAAGGTTTTCACCTCCATGATCACGGCCGAAAAAGGATTGAGTTTATCCTGAGCTAGCGACGTATCCATCGGTATCCAGCGTCCGCCTTCTCCCCATGATGTCCAGGAGTCTGTGGGCTGGTACTCGAGCCTGGTGTCAAACGTGATGCGAGCATAGGGGTCCAGACGTCCGAAATAAGACTCCCGCAGGTATCGCACCAGTAGGATCGGTCGCGCATCTATCTCGCGGCAAAGGCGTACAAAGTCAAGAAAGCCCGTTTCCTCGGCACGCGATTTGAAGGTGAGATTGGTGTAAACGTCCCGCACTACGTGTTCGCCCCATTTATGAAATGGAATCGACGCTCTCGATTTGACGATGGTTCCTCGAATCTTGCGTTTGATTTCCAGATATACGGCGCTGTCTCCCGGGCGACCGTACGTCCGCACACGTAGCTTGAAGCGCGCCAGGGCCTCGTCTTCCTTCGCGCGATGCAGAGCCAGGGTGGGTGAGTCCAACTGCAGAGTGGTAACGACGTATCGTGGCAATTCGCCGGCCCCGTGCGGATCCCGTTCGCAGAACGGCGCTATGAATTCACGAATTTTCGACACCAGCGAAAGGGGAATCAAGTATTTCGCCTCATGGCGGTCAAGCTGAATGTCAAACTTCGCCATGCGATTGCGAAGTTCGGGTTTCTGTCGGTAACGCAGTTTCAACTGTTGAAGGATTGCGCGCCGCAGTTGATGGGAAATGCGCTCGTCGCCGTTGGTTGGCAGGCGTTGTAGCGTTGCTTCAATTTCCCTGATCCGGTCGTCGTACGAGGACATGCGTTTAGCCCGGATTATTCACGAACGCGCTGAAAAGGCTTGACAAAGAAGTGGAAAAGCCCTTTGCAAGCATGCTATTATGCAGCTAGTTAAACAACAAGCAAAAGGGCTTTTCCATGGATAATACTACCCGACAGTCTGTTCTGTTTCCAGAGCTTTTTTCCAAGCCGGTTCACGTGGCTTTTTCCCGGGAGCGTTTGAGCAGTAACGGTGGTGTCATTCTGCTGGCCGCCCGTGATCGGCAACTGGGACTGACCGCCGCGTTGGCCGGCTGCCTGAAGGACCGACGCCAAGCCGCCAAGG
>Ga0209101_1000443_pt1 | contig 34188 bp, 21 predicted proteins | sample ConPoolayeCmetaG_FD_185481 | JGI IMG/M metagenome (GOLD analysis project Ga0209101, IMG submission 185481) | Hot spring microbial mat communities from California, USA to study Microbial Dark Matter (Phase II) - Cone Pool mat layer C metaG... ...
TGGGCGGGGCAGAGCAGTCGCCGCCGGCGTACCGGCCGGCGGCGAGGGGAAGGAAAAGACTGCGCCCTTCCAGCTCCAGAAGTCTGGAGCCTGCCGGGCCATCTGGGTGACAAAATCGCTCCGCGCCCAGATGACCACCGGCTGCTCGATGAGGGTGAAAGCATCGCGCAAAAAGTTCAACAGATGCAGGAATTGGGCTTGCTGGTCCTTATCATACTTTTCCAGGCCGTAGATAAAGAGCACGATGTGTTTGTAGCGGCCCACCAGTTCCAGGGTCTTGAACCCCGGCTGGTCCGTCAGGTCGCGCAGGGTGCGCACCAGATTCAGGTCGGTATCGCTGACCTCGAAGGGATAGAGGTAGATCTGCTCGTCGGCCAGGCGCTCCCGAAAATAGGCGAACAGCCGCTTGCGCAGCTCCAGGTCATCGCATTCGGCGACAAAGATACCGCCCAGGCGACTCAGGCGCAGAGTCGCCAGCAGGGCGCGCACCTGCTCCGGGTAGCGCGTGGCGAATTCGTCTTCCCGGTCTGGAGTCTCGAAGGGGTTGAAGGAGTGGTCGTCAACCATGAGTGTCATGCTTATCACTTCAGCCGACCCCCGCCTGAAGGCCGGGCTACGGTTCAGGTCAGGTGAGCGGCGCGACCTCGTCTTCCCATTCTTCCAGGAGTTCCCGCACGATGGGATGGACGTCGAACCAGCCCTTGCCGTTGGGGTAGTAGAGCACGCACAGGGACTCCAGGTGCTTCATGTTCACGTCGGCCCGGGACTTGGTGCGGCGGACCCGGCGCAGCATCTGGTAGTCTTCGTGGACCAGCATACGATAGTACTCGCTCTTGAGCAGGTTTTTCTGCTTGTCCAAGACGGTACGTGTGACCTGGCCGATGTCCCATTCCTGGCAGTAGACGCAGCAGCCGCGCACGATGCGGATCAGTTCGCGCAGGATGCCGCCGGTCAGGTCAATGGCCTCGTCCACCACTCCTTCTTCGAAGAGGCTGGGGTGGACGCGCCGGTAGATGATCTCGCGCAGGGTCTCCACGTCGGTGCCCACCGGGCTTTCGCGCTGGCCCTCTTTGTTGCGCACCTTGAACATGGGCATGTAGCGCACTTCCAGGTACTGGCCGATGTGCTTGGAGGCCGGGTCGTAGAGGAGGGAGATGGGCGCGGTGTAGATGGCAAAGCACTCGAAGGAGGCCAGGGACTTGGCGTGCTCCCGGAAGACGGCGAGCGCGCTCTCCAGGGGCATGATCTTGTCCAGGTCGTCAATGATGAGCAGGATGCTCTTGCCGGTGATCCCTGTGACTTCCCGCATCACGCCGTTGATGAGGTGGATCAGTTCCGGGATGTATTTCTTGACCCGAGTGCGGATCTCTTCCCGGACCTCGCCCTCGCCTTTGAGGCGCACGTCAATGAGCTTGATGAGGCCGGGCAGACCCAGGTCGGCCCCCACCTGCCCGGCCGCGCCCTTGCTGGTGGTGCGGGTCTTTTGCTCGTCCTGGTAGAGCCAGTCGTAGACGCGGCGAGCCGGGGTATCGTCCACCGTGTGGCCCAGGGCCTCCATGGCCCGGTAGACGCCCACCACGATGCTCAGGGCGATGTCCACGAACTCGATGTTGTAGAGGCCCACCACCTCGCTGACGGAGTACTGGATGGGCAGGAGGGAATCGCGTAGCAGGTGGTCATCGCCCTCCGGGGCCGCGATCAGGCTGACCAGGCGGCTCAGCTCGGTGGATTTGCCGCAACCGGTGTGGCCTACGAAGAGGAACTTGGCATGGCTGCGGGGGTCTTGCTGCACACCGGCCTGCAACTCACCCAGGAGGCCCCGCAGCTCAGAGTGCACGCCCCGGTCCACGTAGAATCGCTCCAGGGCCTCACCGCGCAGGGGTTGCAGGTAGTTGGTGTTGGCGTAAGCGGTCTTGAAATCCTTGGCCGCATAGGGATAGCGTTCGATGCGGGTCATCTTCCTCTCCCCAGTAGAGTTACCACGCGCGTTGGGCTGACGCCGGGTGGTCTGCTATATCCAGCGCAGACGGCACATCGCAGGCATAGGATACCCGCAAATGGCCGGAATGTCAAGTATCAGCAGATGGAAAAAGTTGCTCGAAGCGGGTCTGTGACCCGCGTTACACGAAAAAGTTGCTCAAAGCGGGTCTGTGACCCGCGTTACACGAAAAAGTTGCTCGAAGCGGGTCTGTGACCCGCGTTACACGAAAAAGTTGCTCGAAGCGGGTCTGTGACCCGCGTTACACGAAAAAGTTGCTCAAAGCGGGTCTGTGACCCGCGTTACACGAAAAAGTTGCTCAAAGCGGGTCTGTGACCCGCGTTACACGAAAAAGTTGCTCAAAGCGGGTCTGTGACCCGCGTTACATGGCGGGGGTCTCAGACCCCCGCCGAACGGGGGATGCGTTACATGGCGGGGGTCTCAGACCCCCGCCGAACGGGGGATGCGTTACATGGCGGGGTCTCAGGCCCCCGCCGAACAGGGCGTCGGCAGCGGGTGCCAGCTAAAGCTTTGACTCCGGTCTCTGGTACCCATCCGCGCTCGGCGGCGGGGCAGCCCCCCGCCGAACAGGGCGTCGGCAGCGGGTGCCAGCTAAAGCTTTGACTCCGGTCTCTGATACCCATCACCCCAGGGGGCTAGGCGATCTCGGAGACCAGCGCGCGCCGGGCGCCGGCCGCACGCAGGGCCGCTGCCACGCGGTCAGCGGTTTCCCTGGTCACCAGGGCGATCATGTTGCCGCCCCGGCCGCCGCCGGCCAGCTTGGCCCCCAGTGCCCCGGCCTCCTCCGCCGCCGCCACCAGCGCGTCCAGCTCTGGGCACGAGACGCCAAGCTCCTGTAAGAGGGCGTGGTCCCGGCGCAGGGCCGCCCCCAGGGCCGGCGCATCCCCCCGCTCGATGGCGGCGCGGCCGGCTGCCACGGTCTCGGCCACCGCGTCGAACAACGCCTCGTAGCGCGCCGGGTCGGCCTGCCAGGCCCGGCGCACGTCCCCCACGGTCTCTCGCGTGAGGCTGGCGATGCCGGTGTCGCCCACGACCAGGGTGAGGGGCCGGCCCAGCAAAAAAGGCGCGGCTCCGCGCGCCCTGGTGAACACGATGGGTCGTTCATAAGTCACCACACTGTTGTCAATGCCGCTGGGCGTGCCGTGGTGCAGCACCTCGGTCTCGTAGGCCAGCGCGGATACTTCGGCGTCTGTTAACTGCTTCCGGAGTCGATCCTCCAGGCGGGAGCCAGCTAAAGCTTCGACTCCGGCGTTTGGTAGTTCGGTGAACCAGGCATCCAGCGCGCGGATCGTCGCCACGGCCACGGCTGCTCCGCTGCCCAGCCCGCTGGCAATCGGGATGTCGGAGGCGATGGTGAGGTGCAGGTCGCCGGGATCAGGCACTCCCAGCCGGGCCAGGGTGTTGTTCACTGTGACCACCAGCGGGTCCGCCAGCTCCTGGCCGGCGTGCAGGGTGCGGCCCAGGTCGCGGGCCTCGATGACCACGCCACTGCCGGGCCGGCCAGGTTCCACGGTCACGGTGGCTCGCAGCCCGCTCAGGGGCACAGCGATGGCCGGACGCCCATAGACCACGGCGTGCTCGCCCAGGAGGATGACTTTGCCCGGCGCGCTGGCCTGGATACGCATCTCTGCTACCTGCTCTCCCGGTAAATATTCAGGCCGATTGAGATCGTCCTCTCTGGGCACTTGGGTGTCGGCCTCCGCCGACACTCTCTCGTCTGCATCCCAAGCGAGGTCGGCGCAGGCCCAGGATAGGTGACTTCGCCTGAATAGTTGCCTCTCCCGCAGGTTGGGGCGCGCTAACCTGCGGGGGGGTTCGGGGTTACAGGGCATGGCTCTCCCGGGCGATGATCTCGTCCTGGATCTCTTTCCCCAGCATGACAAAGTAGGCGTTGTAACCAGTGACGCGCACCAGCAGGTTGCGGTAGGCGTCGGGGTCCTTTTGGGCGGCGCGGAGCGTGTCCGGGCTGATGACGTTCAGTTGCACGCAGGTGCCTCCCACCTGGCCGTAGGCGCGCAGGAGGGCCGCCAGCTTGCGCCGGTTCTCCGGGTTGCGCAACATGGTGGGGGAGAAGCTCATGGTGTGCGACGCGCCGTTGGGGGCGGTCTCCAGGCTCAGGTGCCCCACGCTCTTGATGACGGCGGTGGGTCCCAGGCGGTCCGCGCCGTTCACCGGGCAGACGCCGTTGGAAAGGAATTGCCCCCGTTTGCGCCCGTCCGGCGTGGCAGCGGTGGTGGGCGCATAGGAGACCCAGTAGTTCCAGGAGAGGTAGCCGCCCCGGTAGCGTTTGCCCGTCTCTGGCGTCACGTGCTTGAACGCTTCCTCGGTCCAGAACTGGCTGATCTCACGGGCCAGGTCGTCAACGTAGGGGTCGTCGTTGCCGTACTTGGGGGCCTTGTGGAGCAACGTCTGGCGCAACGGCTCATACCCCTCAAAGTTGGCGTCCAGGGCGCGCACCAGCTCATCCATGCTCACCGCCCGGGCCTCGTAGACGAGTTTCTTCACCGCCGCCAGGCTGTCGGCGGCCGTGGCCAGGCCCATCCCCTCCACGGTGATATAGTTGAACCGCGCGCCGCCGGCCGTGATGTCTTTTCCGCCTGCCAGGCAGCCGTCCACCAGCGCACTCAGGTACGGGGTCGGCTCGAAGCGTGCCCGGCCCGTGTCGGCGATGTCGTTGGCGGCGATGAGCAGCTCCATGATGGCCCGAAGCTGCGCCTTGAACGCCGCGAAGAACTGCTCGAAGGTGGCGAAGGCGCGCGGATCGCCGGTGCGCGGGCCGATCTGCTCGCCGGTCTGGGCGTCCCGACCATCGTGCAAGACCAACTCCACCGCCTTGGCGATGTTCAGGTTCACGTCCACGGTGCCGGAGCGGTCACAGCCTTGCAGGGTGTTTTCCAGGCAGCCCACCGGGGCATAGTCCCACAACAGTTCCTCCGGCAGGCCCTGCCAGCGCAGGCCGGCCATCGAGTTCTCGTCAAAGTTGAGGAGGAACGGGCTACCCTGGGCCTTGGCGCACATCTCCACCACCCGGTCGAGGAGCTTAGCCGGCGTTTTGGCGTGCAGGCGGATATTGGGTTTCGGCTCCAACAGATTCAGCTCCTCGATGACCTCCAGCATCAGGTAGGTGAGGTCGTTGCTGGCATCCTCGCCATGTTCGTCCAGGCCGCCCAGGGTGATGAGTTGCCCGAAGGAGGAGTTGATGCCCTGGTTTGTGCCCACCCAGCCCTGGTAATCGTAGGCATAGTTGTGCTTGATCCACAGGCAGCAGAGCCATTCTTTGGCCTCCTCGCGGGTGAGGCGACCGGCCTCGAGGTCGGCCTGGTAGTACGGGTAAAGGTACTGGTCAATGCGGCCGGGGGAGACGCCGGGGCCGGGGTAGCTCTCGTCCACCAGCACCAGCATGTGGGTGAACCAGAGGGATTGCAGGGCCTCTTTGAAGGTCTGGGCCGGTTCCCAGGGCACCCGGTCGCAGATGCTGGCGATCTCTGTGAGTTCGGCCTGGCGGGCCGGGTCGGTCTCCTGGGCGGCCAGGCGCCGGGCCTCGGTCGCGTAGCGGGCGGCCAGGGCACGCACCCCCTCGCCGGAGAAGACGACGGCGCGGGCCAGGGCGCGTTGCTCCGGGGTGGAGGCCGGGTCGGCGGCAATGGCCTGGGCCTGGGCATAGATGGACTGCCAGCCCTGGCGCAGGACGCGGGGGTAGTCGGGGATGAGGTGGCCGGGGACGGCCCCGCAGTTGCCCACGCCCCGGTCGGTGAGGCGACGTTCTGCCTTCAGGAAGCGCCGCTCCAGCTCTGCGTGTTGGCGGGCCTCCTGGCGGGTGAGGGTGCGGGAGAGGGCCGTGGAGAAGTGCGAGCCGACGATGAGTTCGCCGTCCAGGATCTGCACCGGCAGATAGGTTTCCAGGACGCGCTTGAAAAAGAGGGCGTGTCGCACGACGAGCGGCTCGTCCCAGAAGCCTGGCGGCAGGTCCACCTTTGTCGCGCCGGCCAGCAGGTAGGCTTTGGCCCCTGGCAGGAACATGGTCATCTCCGGCACGTTCGTCCAGTGCCAGGGGGAGTAGACCTGGTCCCACGGGGTGCCGGTGGTGAATGGGCGCACCTCGTTGGTGTAGTCGCGGGTGTAAAAGCTCCAATACTGGTCACGCAGTTTACGCACGCGAGGGCTGAGGGTTTCGGCCGGTGACCAGAGGGCTGGACGGGCAGGTTCACAGGTGACAGTCATGGGATTCCTCCTTGCATCATGTATCATGTAGAATTATACCGGGTATTGGAGCGGGGGGCAAGAGGGTGGACGGAGCGTTAGAGCTTGTCTGAAAACTACCAAAGAGGCCAACTCCCCACTTCGTCGCCGCTACGTGATGCGGGGAGGGGGGCTTTCTTCCCTCCCTGACAGAAGTTATGCACGGATGTCAAGAGCCGGTGTGAGCGTTCCATGGCGGGGACAGATCTCACGTCTGGAGTCGAAGCTTTAGCTGGTCCTCACCCGCAAAACCCGCCTGAAGGCTCCACTCCAGTGCCCATAATCGTTCCGGCACGCCTGCGCCCTATGTCCCAGGCACGTAACGCTCCCAGCCGGTTCGTTGCTCTCCGGGGGGGAGTGTGTTATAATAGTTCTGGTTTTGAGGTGCATTATGCGTGACAAGATCCAGACCGTGGCGACCAATCGCAAGGCCTACCACGATTATCATCTTGAGGACCGGCTGGAGGCCGGGATCGCCCTCACCGGCACGGAGATCAAGTCTATCCGGGCCGGGCGGGTCAGTCTGCGCGATAGCTACGCGCGCATCGTGGATGGGGAGGTGTGGCTGGTGGGCGCCCACGTGGCGCCCTATGAGCCGGGCACGCGCTATAACCATCCTCCCAAGCGTGACCGCAAGCTGTTGTTGCACAAGCGCGAGATCGCGCGCCTGCAAGATCGTCTCGAGACGCGGGGCTATACCCTGGTGCCCCTGCGGTTATACATCAAGGGCGGCCGGGCCAAGGTGGAACTGGCATTGGCCCGGGGCAAACGTCAGTATGACAAGCGCGCCGCCATCGCCAGGCGTGAGGCTGATCGCGAGATCCAGCGGGCCTTGCGCGATCGGGAGTGAGATCATGTTGAAATATCTCAGTATCCTGCTCGTATTTGTGCCCCTGGCTCTCATCCTCCAGCTTGTTCACAGCGATCCCCTGTGGGTTTTTGCGGCCGGGGCTTTGGCGTTAGTCCCGTTGGCTGCCTGGCTGGGGGCGGCCACGGAGGAACTGGCCCTGTACACCGGGCCGCGCATCGGCGGGTTCCTCAACGCTACCCTGGGCAATGCCGCCGAACTCATCATCACCATCGTAGCCATCCGCGAGGGGCTGTTGGAACTGGTCAAGGCCTCTATCACCGGCTCCATCCTGGGCAACCTGTTGCTGGTGTTGGGGTTGAGCATCTTCCTGGGCGGATTGCGGCATGGCATCCAGCGTTTCGACCGGCGCGGGGCCGGGGTGAACGCCTCCATGCTCACCCTGGCCGCCATCGGCCTGGCCATCCCGGCCGTCTTTGGTCACACCATCGAGGAAGCCAGCCACGGCGCCGCCGAATGGCTCAGCATCGGCGTGGCCGTCGTCCTGATGTTCATCTACCTCCTCAGCCTCATCTACTCTTTCACCGGCAAGGGCAAGGCGCTCGAAGAGGACGCTCACAGCCAGGGGGTCCATCAGCCCACCTGGAGCCTGCCTGTGGTTCTGGGCTTGCTGGCCGGCATCACCCTGCTCACCGTCTGGATGAGTGAGGTGATGATCGGGGCGGTGGAGCCGGTGGTGGAGACCTGGGGCCTCACCGAGTTCTTCCTGGGCGTCGTCATCGTGCCCATCGTGGGCAACGCCGCCGAACACCTGGTGGGCGTCACGGCGGCCTGGAAGGACAAGATGGAGCTTTCGCTGGCGATCTCGGTCGGTTCGAGTATGCAGGTGGCCCTCTTTGTGGCCTCGCTGCTGGTCTTTGTCAGCCTGTTGCTGGGCAACCCCATGAACCTGATCTTCAACCCCTTTGAGCTGGCCGCCCTGGGCGCAGCCATTGTCATCGTGGCCCTGATCTCCCTGGACGGTGAGAGCAACTGGCTGGAAGGGGCGCAACTCCTCGGCGTCTACCTGATCATCGCCCTGGCGTTCTATTTCTTGCCCACGGGCGCGCGTTGAAACTGCTAGAGATCATGAAAACGTCAACCCGGTGGTTAGAATTCGCTATCGAAGCCCTCATCCGGGTCATGGGTTTTTCCACCATCGGCTTTGTCCTCCTCATTTTTTTATTTCTGTTGCGGGAGGGACTACCGGCCTTTGTTGATGTTCCGTTAGATAACCTGTTCGGAACACGCTGGTATCCCACGTTTGGCCTGTTCGGCACGCTGCCGCTGCTCCTGGGTTCGGCGCTGGTCACGGTGACGGCCATCGCCATCGCGTTGCCGCTGGGGGTGGCGACGGCGGTCTTTGTGCGGGAGGTGGCGCCGGGCTGGGCGCGGGAGGTCCTCAAGCCCCTCATCGAGGTGCTGGCCGGCATCCCATCGGTGGTGTTGGGCTTTTTCGGCATGACGGTCCTGGCCCCCCTCATCCGCGAGCTGGTGGGTGCGCCCACCGGGTTGACGGCCTTGACCGGGGCCCTGATCCTGGCCTATATGGCCCTGCCCACCATCATCAGCGTGGCCGAGGATGCTCTGGATACCGTGCCCAAGAGCTACCGGGATGCGGCCCTGGCCCTGGGAGCCACTCAATGGCAGACCATCTGGCGGGTGGTGGTGCCGGCCGCTCGCTCTGGCATCATCACGGCGGTGATGCTGGGCCTGGGCCGGGCCATCGGCGAGACCATGGCCGTGATGATGGTCACCGGCAACGCCGCCCGTTTGCCCCTCACCCTCGATTCGCTCCTGCGCCCGGTGCGGACGATGACAGCCACCATCGCCGCCGAGATGGGAGAGGTAGCTCAGGGCAGCGTCCACTACCACGCCCTCTTTGGCCTGGGAGTCATCCTGTTTGCGTTGACTTTTCTGATCAATCTGGCGGCTGCCGTGACGATCTTTCAGAAACGGCGGCGGGGTGGGTTGCGCTGATGGACCGCTATCTGGTGCAACGCCTGGGCTTTGCCTTGCTGGCTGTAGCTGCCCTGGTGGTTGTGGGGCCGATCTTGATCGTGATCGGCGCGATCGTGGTCCAGGGCCTGGGCGCGATCTCGTGGGAGTTTCTCACAACCATGCCCCGGCAGGGGATGAAGGCCGGGGGCATCTTCCCGGCTATCGTGGGCACCCTGCTGCTCACGGCCGGCACGGCCCTGGTTGCTATCCCCGTGGGGGTGGGAGGGGCCATCTATCTGTCCGAATATGCCCGGGACACCTGGTGGACCCGGGCCATCCGCCTGGCTATGGTCAACCTGGCCGGTATCCCGTCGGTAGTCTATGGGCTGTTCGGCCTGGGGTTGTTCGTGCTGTTCCTGCAATTCGGTACTTCTATCCTGGCCGGCTCGCTAACCCTGGCGATCATGACCCTGCCGGTCATCATCAGTACCGCCGAGGAGGCTCTGCGGGCCGTGCCCACCGAGTTCCGTACCGTCAACGCCAGTTTGGGAGGAACCCGCTGGCAGGGGATTCGCCAGATCGTATTGCCCCAGGCGTTGCCGGGGATCATCACCGGCATCATCCTGGGCCTGCTGCGCGCTGCCGGCGAGACGGCTCCCATCCTCTTTACCGTGGCCGCTTTTTACCTGCCCAGTCTGCCCCAATCTCCTTTTGACCAGACCATGGCCCTGCCCTATCACCTGTACGTCATCAGCACGCAGGTGCCGGGAATGCCGGCCGGCATTCAGTACGGCACGGCGCTGGTGCTGCTGGCTTTGGTGCTCTCGATGAATCTCCTGGCCACGCTGATCCGGGGCTATTTCCGGCGGCGGAGACCCTGGTAAACCGGAGGGCGCGGTGCGCCGGCCGCTGATCATCGCCTTTCTGCTCATGGGGTTCACCTTCACCGTGACCCAGGGGCTGGTCATCCGGGCTATCCTGGTGGCCTGCGGTGGAAATGAGCTGCTCATCGGCGTGGTGTTGGGAAGCTGGCTGCTCATCGAGGCGGTGGGGAGCGCATTGGCTGGGCGGTTGGCGACCCGGGTCCGCTTTACCGCAGCGGCCTTCGCTGGCTTGCAGACGACCCTGGCGTTGCTGTTGCCGGCCACTGTTGTGGCTGGATTGCTGGCTCATCTCTTCACTGGCGTACTGCCCGGCGAGGGGGTGGGAGTGGGGCCGGCCGTGCGCGTGACGGTCTTGCTCCTGCTGCCGGTGGGGCTGGTGGATGGGGCCATGTTCGCCGTCGGTTGCGTGGCGGGCCTCCAACTGGCTGACCGACAGCGGCTCTCGGCGGGCGCGGTCTATGCCCTGGAGGCTCTGGGGGGCATCGCCGGGGGCGTGGCCTTGACTTACCTCTTGATCCCCCTGTCCAATCCCGTGCGCGCCGCCCTGCTCCTGGGCGTCCTCAACCTGGTCTCCGCGCTCTCCCTCGTCAGGGGCCGCCTGGCCCGTCTCCTGGTCGTCGGCATGTTGCTTTTAAGCCTGGGCAGCCTGGCCTCACCCGTGGCTGACCATCTCCTGGCCTGGGCGGTGGCAGAACAATGGGTCGGTCACCGGGTGGTGGCCTACGCCGACTCGGTATACGGCAACGTGACCGTCATCCAGCGCGAGTCTGAGTACACGTTCTTTGTGGATGGCGCGCCGCTGTTCACCACGCCGAATCCAGACACGGCGCGGGTGGAAGAGTTGGTGCATCTGCCGCTGTTGTTGGGGCCGCCGCCCCGGCGCGTCCTGGTGCTCAGCGGGGGCATCGGCGGGGTCCTGCACGAGGTCCTCAAATACCCGGTGCAGTCTGTGGACTATGCTGAATTGGACCCCTTGCTCATCGCCGAGATGCGGTCCTTTCCCACCGCGTTGACCAGGGCCGAGCTGGATGATCCCCGGGTAAAAGTACACCTGATTGACGGGCGGTTGCTGGTGCGCGAGCAGGCTACGCGGGATGATGGGCGGTACGATCTGATCCTGGTGAACCTGCCGTATCCCACCACCCTGCAGGTAAACCGGTTCTTCACCGTCGAGTTCTACCGGGCGACCCGGTCTTTGCTGACGGACCAGGGGTTGCTGGTGGTGCCGTTGCCTGGCAGTTTGACCTACCTGGGGCCAGAGCTGACGGACCTGCACAACCTGGTGCGGCAGGCCCTGGGCCAGGCATTTCCCCACGTGCGCCCGATCCCTGGCGAGACGGTCCTGTGGCTGGCTTCTCCGTCGCCGGGCCTCTGGCAGGACGATGCGCTGGCCCTGGTGGAGCGGTGGGAGACGGGGGGCCGGGAAGCCCGGCTCATCACCGCGCCTTATATCCACTACAAGTTCGACCCGGCGCGGGCGGCGTGGTTCCAGGAGACTCTGGCGCGGGGGCGGGCCGTGCCGGTCAACGAGGATTTGCACCCGGCCGGGGTCTTTTACGGGTTGGCCTATTGGGAGGCGGTGTTCGCGCCGGAGTTGGCCGTCCCCTTTGGGGTACTGGCCGGGCTAAACCTCCCGCTTCTGGTGACCGGCGTGCTTGTGGCCTGGGGGGGCCTCTGGATGGCTGGCTGGCGCTGGCCGGGGCTGCGTCGGGCCACCGTGCCGGTAGCTGTGGGGACCACCGGTTTGGGCGGGATGGCTGCCGACATCATCGTCATCCTGGCCTTCCAGACCCTGCGTGGGCATGTCTACCACCAGATCGGCCTGCTCATTGCCGCGTTTATGGCCGGGCTGGCGGCCGGTGGTCTGGGGATGAATGCCCTGTTGCGACGGTGGCCCGCCGGGTCATGCTGGCTGGTACTCCTGGAAGCGACGATCCTGGGGTTCTGGTTACTTGGTCCGGGTTTGTTGGTAGTTTTGGCCAGCGAGGGGGCACCAGGTCTGGTGTTGCCGGTGCTGTTATTGAGCAACGCCGGGGCCGGGCTGCTGGTGGGGGCCGAGTTCCCGCTGGCTAATGTGCTGGTCAGTAAAAGACCAGGTGCAGATTCTGAACCTGTGCCCGGCTCCATGGCCGGGTATATCTATGCTATGGACCTGGCCGGGGCCTTCGCCGGGGCCATCGTGGTGGGGGTGGTGCTGGTGCCCGTGGTGGGGATGATCGGGACGGGGCTGCTGGTGGCCACCCTCAAGGCCGGTAGCCTGGTGCTGGTGGCCACGCGATCTTGATCGTGGATTGAGGGGTAGGGCCGTTTCAGTCACACGGTAGGCATCACTGCTTCGACCGGATAGTCACCCTGGAAACCACACTGTGGGGCAGTGAGGGGCCTGGGTCAACGGGTAAAGACTGGAGCAGCGCGGGCACCATCGTTACCGGGACGATCAATGTGTAGGGCGACCCTGGCTGCAGATGAGCAAGACGTAGCAGGGGCAAAGGCGTGTTTTGCCTTTGCCCCTGCTGCTGGAAGCCCTGTTCGCCCTCTTCGTGCTCAGGGAAGAATGGGTATGACAAGTTGTACTGGGATGACACCTACATCCACTGCCCCTGGCGACTGTCGCCAATCTACGGTGAGATCATACGTTGGGTTCTTCGGGTCACGCAGCAAGATCGGCTGGGGGTAATCGCCGAGCAGCAGGAAGTACATGTCTGCCGGCACATCCACCACGCAGAACATGCCACGCTCGTCCGTGACTCCCTTGGGTGCCGTGGTCTGATCCAGCGAGGCCAGGACCATGGACTTGTCAGCAGAGAAAAGCGCCCTGGCCAGGAAAACCGGCCGCCCGATGACCGGCGTGCCGTCATTTTCATTGACTATGTACCCGCAGACCGTATTACCCGAGGATTTGACTAGCGACAAACACGAGGGACGAGCCACGGCCGTGGCCATGGCCGGAGACCTGGAGTGGGGCACTCCCGGTACGGAAGCGCCTTGTCCGCTCTTCCAGACGAGTACGGCCAGGGCTGCCAAGCTCAGCAGCCCTATGCAGACAACCAACGCCAGTCCGATGATCTTGCCTTTACTTTTCAACTCCTCACCCCTTTACAAGCTATTCGCAGCATAGGTCTTCGTGCCCGTTTGGGTTCCTGAAACGCCCAAGAAGGGCTAGTCGCGGTCTTGTTGGGCATCTCCGCAACACCCGCATTTGTTCTGCCCCTCTGAGTGAGGGGGGCCAGGGTTATCCACCACCCGCTCGAATGCACCCACCGAAAAGAGGGACCACTGACGTGGTCCCCCTTTTTTCTTCGGAATTGCACCTCCGTACGATAGCCTGGCTTTACGGGGATGCGATCGCGTTGTAAGACATCGAGGTATCACCGACGCCGGACGGCCCTTCTTGGTTGACAATGACCACGAACTGTTGGGTTCCGCTGGCACTGGTCGCCACCACGCTGCCGGTCCAGTTGCTAGGCAGGCTGGCGTTATTGTGCTGGGTGAACAAGTAGGACCCGTACTGTGGGATGGATGGCGAAGTCTGGGACGTGCCGTTAGAGAAAGTGGCCGTAAAAGTGGAAGCAGAGGCACCCACGTTCATGACCTGGACGGAGGTGTTGAACCCGTAGAATGCCTTCATCACGTTCGGCCCTACATAACGGGTGCTGGGATTGGCAAATGCGTTGTAGCTGGAAGCCTTCCCAGTGCTAGTGTTCTGTTGGTTGACCACGGCAATGATCTTCGCGGAGCTGGACGACACCAACCGGGCTGTGCCGATCCAGTTGCTCGGCAGTGAGGCGTTGTTGTGCTGGGTGAACAGATAGCCCTCGCCAGGACCCAACGACGGGGATGTCTGGGAAGTGATCAGCGCACCAGTCGAGGGATTGTAGAAGTAAATAGTGACAGTCGTCGACGTAGCTGTGTCAATGTTCTGCACTTGCACAGAGGTATTGAAGCCATAGAAGGCCTTCATCACTACGGGAGCGTACACTGTGGTAGCAGCGTCCGCCGCGGAGAAGCCGTTATAAGTCTGCTGCTGCAGGCCCGCCGCGTAGTTCTGGTTCACCACTGCTACTACCGAGCCGCCAGAGGCTGTGATGGTCCCGGCACCGATATAGTTGTTCGGCATACTCGGGGTAGACGCATTATTGAAGCGATGCACTTGGCCCGGCTTCAACCCGGTGTAAGTATCTGTATATCCACCGGGCGTGTACGTGATGGTGACGTCGCAGTTATTTGCCCCGGCGTTCTGGACAGAGATCTCGGTGGTGTAGCCGTAAAAGCCTTTCATCACCACTGGGACATAGAACTTGTCCGCGCCAGAGGCAAAACCGCTGTACGTACCCTGGTATTGCTGAGTTCCGGAGGCGTTCGCCGTCTTTTGAACTCCAATAGCCGCCACTGGTTGGTCCGAGGAGACAACCACGGACCCATTGAAGGGACTAGGTAGGTTCGGGGTGGTCCCCTGGTAATACAACTTGTCTTTGCCAGCATCAATAGTATCATTTATAGTCGCCGCAGCAACTACATTGCCACTGGCATCGTAAAACTGGATCTGGATGTGCGCAGCAGTTGTACTGCTCAGGTTCTGTACCTGGAAGCTAGTGGTTGTCGTGAGTTGGGCGTTCGCGGCAGTGGCCGCTACCCCCGTGAGCAAAACTACGATCACTAATGCGCTTAGTAACTTCTTCATCTTTTTTTACCTCCTATTCAGTATTAAGGATGTGATTGATGGTAACACACAGTAATTGCTTTCAATTCCTCAGATTTCAGTACCCCGCTGTATCTCTGCTTCCCTTTTCTCTCATCCCTCCTCTCAAGTACGCACAGGCCATGTGCATACAAGTTGAAAACTCACTCACTGGGCCTAGTATACCTTAAACCCGGCCTGTTGGCAATAACACATAGGAGGTATTTATGCTCGGCCTTCGCTCTCCCTCTTGCGACCTGGCGTCAGCGAGTTGCTGATCTGGCATGCGGCTCATACTGCTTAAGGGGTAGTATGGCCCCATTGGAGCCACCAGGACCTTCCACGGGCGAGCAAGAAGAAGAACAACGCCACCAGCGCCTCTCCGAGCAGCAACCACAGTCGCAACATGATGACAGCAGCTACAGCTACAGGACTTTGGATATATAACTCTAACAAAAGCAACAGCGAGATCTCGCGGATGCCCAGCCCGCCGGGGATGGGGGCAGTCAGCAGAGCCAATACGCCCGAGGCGGCTACCAGTCCCACGGATATCAGGAGCAGCAGCAAGGGCTGCGGGTCCAAGGCGCAGACGAGACAGTATAGGATAACACCCCCCAGGATCCAGCTCAGCATGTATAACCCGATCCACCCGGACACGGCGCGCCAAGTCAGGGCTGGCCCGTCGGCCATCTTCGGCCAGATGCGCCGCATCACAGAGAAAATAGCGCGCGGCCGCAGAGTGAACCAACCGATCGGGATCAGGAGCAGCATTGTCCACAAGCCGCCGGGACACGTGGCCTGCAGTGGTGGAGACAGCACCAACATCAACCCGGTCAGCAACATCGCGGACGAGAACTGCGCGAAAAGCTCCCAGAATGTCCCCCACAGGGGGACCACCAGCGTGGTCTCAGCCTGATGATACAGGTACGTCCGTCCAGCCAGTTGCCAGATGACCCCGGGCAGACGGCGCACCAGGGTGGAGAAGCTATAGATCTCCAGGTCCTTCCAGAACCCTACCCGGCTCCCAAAGGTGCGGCTGATGAGGTACCACGTGAGCATGTTCAGCCCAAAGGCCGTCACCAATGCCGCCCCCGCGCCGACGAGTGGCAGCAGGTCCAACTGCCAAGCGAACGACTGAAACTCAGACCAGTGGCGATAAACCGTATTCCCCATAACGAACAGCGTCAGCCCGATCCCGGTTAGCGTCAGGCAATAGTTCACCCAGCGCTGGCTGAGCAATGATTGGATGAAACGAAGAGCCTGGATCATACGGATTTGTTCGCGCGGCAGAACCAGGTCATGATCGTGCCACGATACAAGAGATCAATGGCCCGGCTCAAAGGCATCGTCAGTACCCGGGCCGGTAACGAAAGGATGATCCGTGTCAAGATCCGGCGGAGCCGATCGTCTGCCAGCAGGTCGTTCATGGCGAACCGGGCACTGTAAGCGAAGGCATTGTATGTGCCATAGATGCAGCGGCGCTCCAGGATAGTGAACCCGGCTGCCTGGATCATCCTCGTTAGCGTCGCCGGTGGAAACACGAATAGGTGACGAGGGAGATCATAGCCCGCCCAGTACCGTCCGAATAGCCAATGATCGTAACTCTCTATATTGGGGATCGAGAATACTAACAACCCGCCAGGGCGTAGGGCCTCCCGAATTCGGTAGATCGCCCGCTGTGGGTCGGAGAGGTGCTCCAACACGTTCCACATTGTCACTAGGTCCAGTGATGCTGGCTCCAGCTGAGCGGTTTCCATAGTAGTATTCTGCACGCGCAGGCCCAAGATCTCCTTGGCGTAGGTCGCTGCCTGAATGCTCGGTTCGATCCCTTCGACTTCCCAGCCGTGTTCCCGCATCCCTTCCAAGAACGCGCCGGTGGCGCAGCCGATGTCAAGCATCCGTCCAAGCCGGATATAGCGCAGGATCGCCCGACAACGCTTCTCGATCCCGTAGTGGTAATCCAGCCGGCGCAGCCAGCCAAGCTGTTGTTGCCGCGTCCCAACGTGCGCCTCATAATCGGGGGGGTAATACGGAGCAAGCTCCTCTGGGGTGGGCTGTGGGTCCTGGTACATTAGTCCACAACGCTGACACTGGACCAGCGTAAATTGACCCGGTAGGCCATGCAGCAAGTCGCGCCCGATCAGCACCGGCAAGGTATCGTCGGCGCCACAGCAATTGCAGCTCACATTCCTCATTAGATGTGTCCTAGTCGACGGGCACGCAGTTGCTTCGCGATGATCGCCAGCTCATCGCCAGGTGATTCGACCAGGTGTCGCAGATGTCGGGGAAGGCGGCGGAGCAAATTGCACCGATCTTTTGCCCGACGAATGCGTTGAAACTCGCACCAATACCGCCGTAGCTCTTCAGGGCTCATCGTCTCCGATAGGTGAACGCTGTTCTCCGGGTTCTCTGGGTTGTCAATGTACAGCCGATCCCAGGGTATATTCTGCGGGTCCAGCAGGCCCTGTTGCACGGCGTAGTCCCACACCGGCGTGCCGGGCAAGGGGGTCAACAGATATGCCTCGGCCCGATAGAGCGGTGCTGTGCGAACGAACTCTAGTGTCTGCTCAATCTCCTCGTGCGTCTCCTGGGGAGAACCGAGCACGAAGAAACCTGTTATGGGAATGCCATGACGGTGAAAGATTGCCACGGCTTCTCGGTTCTGTTCCACCGTGACGTGGGGCTTCAGGTACCGTAGCGTGTTGTGAGCCATGGACTCGAAGCCGAACATGGCCTCTACGACATTCATCTCTTTCAGCACGCGAGCCAGCTCATCTGTGGCCAGGTTGGCCCGGCATGTGACCGAGTATCGCACGCCTCTCAACCGGGGTTCGCGCTGTAAAAGCCTGGCAATCTCTTCCACCCTTTTAAAGTCAGCGACGAACAGATCGTCCCAAAAGTAGATGTGCGGGGTCCGATACCGTTCCGCGACTTCCTTGATCTCTGCCACCACATATTCCGCCGAGTGGAAGCGGATACTCCGCCAGAAAGCGGTAGACGCACAGAACACGCAGCGATAGGCACAGCCGCGCGATGTGATGATCCCCACACTCTCACCGGGGCGAATATGCATGAGGTCGCGGGCCGGGAATGGAAAATCGTCCAGCGGCCGGTGTAAGGGACGCGGCTCAGCCATGACCAACTGGCCTGCGTCATCACGCCAGGCCACGCCAGGGATGCTGGCGAACGCCACGCGGTCCGGCCCCTTGTTCATGAACGCCCGGCAGACGTCCAACATTGTGTCCTCGCCCTCCCCGATGATGCCCAGGTCCATGCTGGGCGTCATTGAGCTGGGCAGGGCACTCACGTGATGCCCGCCGATCACGACGAAGACCCCGTGCCGGCGGCAGACGTTCGCTGTTTCGACCGCCAGGTGGTAGTACTGGGAGACGGTGGAGAGGCCAACAATGTCGGGGCGATATTCTCTGACCTTTCGCACAATCCAGCCCGGGTCGCCCTTGATGATCTGGACCTCGATCTCGGGGATATTCCGGCGCAGATAGGCTGCGATGTAGCCCAGCCCACTCGTCAATCGAACGTCTCGCTGGTCCACCGGTGCCACTTCTATCAACAACAGCCGCATCGCTATCCCTTGCTACCCTGTGCCTGCCGCAAGTCACGCCAGCCGGCCCACACGCCCTGGCACAACGGCCGCAGCCAGCCCACCTCGCCTTTGACAAGCTCACGCCCCACCACCCAGAGCAGGAACAAACCCAGGGCCACGGCCGCCCACGGTCGATACCGGTAGTGCTGGGCGTAGAACAGGACCGTGCTCTGTGACCAGTAGCGCCACTTCTGCGGCGACCCCTCGCCGGTGCTGGCCGATACATGGTGATTTATCACAGCTCGTGGTTCGTACCACAAAAGCAGGCCGGTCGCGCGAACTCGATCGCAGAAAGCGTAGTCCTCCTGGTACATAAAGTACGACTCGTCCAGCAACCCGGCCGCCGCGAACGTCTCCCGGCGCACCAACAGCGCGCAGCCTGTGGCGTATTCAACGGGGCCGGGTCTATCGTACTGGCCCACGTCCCGCTCTCCGTAACCACGCATCTTCACCCGGGGCGGAAACGCTCGCCAGCTTGCACCGGCGGCCCAGATGCGCCGGTCCTCGCCCGGCTTGTACGAATATACCTTGGGCACCACTAGGCCCCGGCATGGATCTTCAAGCAGCGAAGCGACCATCACGCGCACGGCAGCGTGGTCCAACAGCACGTCATTGTTCAGCACCAATACACAGTCTGCGCCCTGCTCCATGGCATATCGAATGCCCACGTTGTTGCCCGCCGCAAACCCCAGGTTCGTCAGGTTGCGAAGCAAAGTTACTTTGGGGAACCGCCGCTCGACCTCACTATCACTGCCGTCTGTGGAGGCATTGTCCACCACGATGACGTGGGAGATGGGAGGGTCCAGAGCCAGCACGGAGGCAATGGTGTCGCAGACCATCTCGCCCCCGTTCCAATTCAAGATCACCGCGAATACTTTAGGCAGCGGTTCAGTTTCGTTCGTAGACACGGGCGAACTCGCTGATTCGGCTTTCCCAGAGGAACTGCTGGCGGTGCTCGATGGCCCAGGTCCGGAGACGTTCCCGCATGGCCTGGTTTTGCAGCAGGGCCAATATACTTTTCCCCAATGCACTGGCATCACCCGCCGGCACCAGCAGGGCCTCCTGACTGCCCAGTGCTGATCGCCGGTCACCCACATCGCCGGTCACGACCGGGGTTCCCATGGCCAAGCTCTCGTACAGCTTAAGCGGCGAACGCGCCCGGGCCGTCTCATCATCTCTCACCGGGTCCACCGAGAGGTCGGCGGCAGCGTAGTACGCCGGCACCTTGTCCGGTGGCACCCGTCCGACGAAGCGAGTGTTCGGCTCCAAACCAAGCCTGGCTGCGTGGTCCTGAAGCAGCACCAGGTCCGAGCCGCCGCCAACCAGTACCAGGGTGGCGGCGGGTAGCTCACGGACGACCTGGACGAAACCTTCCATTAACAGATCCACAGCGTGGTTCGCCAGGCTCATGCTGCCCACGTAGACCACAACCGGCCGCCCTTCCACCTGGAGCTGGTGACGAATCTCGGATACGGCCCCTGCGTCGGGCATGCGAAAACGCTGCGCGCTGACAGCGTTCGGCACCAGCACTACCCGGCGGCACGCCGGTACCAGCGACTGCACGCGCGTCTGCAGGAAGCGGGTGTTCACCGTGACCCCGTGGACCCACCGCGGCAGATGATCCTCGAACCATGCCACCACCTTCCTCTGCCACTCGGCCCCAAACCGGTTCGACACAGCCTCATAATCGTCGCAGTCGAGGTATACCTGCCGGCCCAGCGCCAGTAGCACTAGCGCTGTCAAGCCGTTGAAGGGCTGCGCCTTCCCGATGTGGTACACGTCGCTGGGCGTGGTGACCGCCGCCCAGGTCAGCTTGAACGACGCGACCGCAGCCACCCACAGCAGGCGCACCAGGCTGAAGTAGCGTTTCCCGGAGCCAGTCTTCTGCACATGCATCTGGGCGACATACCGGACTGAAACACCATCGCGGCTGAGCCGTCGCTCCTGGAGCGCACCGAAGTTCGGGTGCAGTGCCAGCACCTGCACCCGATAGCCACGCGCTGCCAGGCACTGGGCCAGCGGCCAGTACCGGCCAAGCCCTGAGGGACATTCCAGGCTTTGGGTCAGGATGAACGTTAGGCTCTGGGGCATGGGAACCCGGTCAATGGATCTTCTCGATGACGCCGCTATCGCCCGATTGGATGAGAATGCGCCACTGTCCGTCTTGGGGCAACTTCGTCAGGTTGCTGACGAAGGCCTGGCGGGGAGTTGCGTCGTCCTTTATCCAGCCCTCATACGTGGGAACGTTGGCCTGCCAGCGTTGGAACTGCTCGGTCAGATCGTGCGTGTGGTTCAGAGTGCATCCGTATATCCAATAGAACGTCGCGGCTGTGCGAACCAGGTAAGTGAACTCCGCGTCCGGTATCTCCTGAGATACCTGGTAGGCCACCCGGTACTCGTCCAGCGTGATCGGGTAGTCGGCCGGGCGGGGGAACCATAGATCGACCCCCACCCCGACTCCCAGGGCGACCAGGATGAGCGCGACACCGGCCATCCAGTCTTTGAGCCTTCCCGCCGACCCCCATCTCCTCCAGGCTTGGTCCAGCCCCCAGGCGACCAATACCAGAAAGATGAACACGTTGAAATAGAACGTCTTGTCGGGGATGTACAAGGTCAGCTTGTCCAGGATCGCAGCGCCGTATAGGGCGACCACCAGGGCCGCGTCAATGACCAGGAACAGGGTAAAACCTGGGAGCCGCTTCCAGTTCCGAAACCAGGCCCACACGCCCCAGGCGACAAAAACGAGGAGCACTCCGCCGAGCGATTCCACGCTGGGCATCAACCGACGGTCGCGTGATGGTGTAAACCAGGTGATGAAGTCCCATTGGTCCACTACGGCGATGATCGCCAGGATCGCTATCACTCCTGCGACGATGCTCACCACTGCCAAGCGCCGCCGAAGCAACATCCGTCGATCCCTCAGCATGGACGCGATCAACGGAAGGACGACGAAGGGTAACCAGACAGGGTAGGAGTTGAGGCACCCTAAGGCAAGGCCCAGCGTGATCCCTGCCACCAGGAGCGAGTGCAGCCGCTCTCGCACGACGGTCATCCACAGGGCCAGGAGCACGATCAGGTCGCCCAGGATCATGTTACTGTAGAAGTTCGCGGCGAACACCCGTACGCTGTACGAGTACACCAGGAATACCATGAGCATAGCCACGGCGGCCCATACTTGGCTCTCGGGGGAACGTGGCAACAACTCCAGGCTGATCCCGTAGGCGAGCATCACCTGCACGGCCACGAGCAACGCGGCGAACGGGTACATCGTTTGTGCGGGCAACACGCCCAGCAGCTGTGCCAGGAATGCCGCCAGCGCGGACGGGCCTACCGGGTAGTCGTCGTAGATATAGAGGTAGGTCACGTTGTCCGGAAAGCTATCGTGCTGGTATATGTAGTTCACCAGAAGGTGCTGGTGCGAGCAGTCCACGGAGAACGAGACTGGCATCCCGTCGGCCGGAGCCAGGTAGATCGCATGGGCCAGGAATACCCCGCCCACCGCCAGCATCCCCAGGACCTCCAGCCAGTGCCAGCGCACGGCCGGGCGCAGCCCGGGCCAGCACACCAAGGTCCCGGCCACCAACACAACCTCGGTTCCTGACAGGATGGCAACCAACGTCAGGTCGAACCGCCCAAGCACAACGTCCAGCACAAACGCATTCGCCACGACCAGGATGCCGATCAGGGTAATGCTGAGCAGAACGAGCACGCCCCCGGCCACCGTGCCGGGCACAGTTCCGCGATCTGGCTCATCCTGCTGTCGTTCAGCCGGCTCTGACACGTTTGACCTCTGCCTTTCCCACAGCGACGATTTGGTCAACCAGAGCATCCCAGGGGGATCGCGCGTCGTGGCGGGTGACCGCATCGGCTGAATGAAGCCAGCCATTCGCCTGGAAGAAACCCACGATGGCCGCAGCCAGTGCGGGTGGATCGGCGGGCGGAACCACTCGGGCGGCCTCCTCAGTCAGCCCATCGCAGGTGGTGGTGATCACAGGCACGCCAAACCCCCGCGCCATCTGGATCGTCCCGCTCCCAGTGACCCGTCGGTACGGAGCCACCAGCGCGTCTGCCGCCGAGAAGTAGAGCGCCACAGCCTCGTTCGGTATATAGCGATCCTCGATGACCACCGAGTCAGCTATGCCCAGCCGCTTGATCTGGTCCAGGTAGGGCTGTTTGTTATCCCAGAATTCGCCGGCCACCACCAGGGTGACGTGTCCCAGTCGCTCGCGGATTATCGGCAGCGCAGTCAGGACGTCTGCCAGGCCCTTGTATTCCCGCACTATGCCGAAGACGAGCAGGACCGGCCCCTCCACGGGCAGTTTGAGTCGCCTCCGGGCCTCGGCTCGGGGCACTCTTTCCGCGGCAAACATGTCGTACACGGGATGCGGCACGATAGCCACCTGCGCGTCAGGTAGCAGCGCGCTCAGCAGGTCTCTTTCTGCCGACGACTGCACAATGATTCGGGTCCCCAGGCCCAGCACCAGACGCGCCAGCCAGGTATCCCACAGCCGGGCCTCGTGCGGCAGCACGTTGTGGCAGATGAACACGAGCGGTCGCCGCGCGAGCAGCCGCAGCGCGCTCCCCAACACCAGCCACGCGGGCGTCCAGAACGTCGTCCACCACTGCAGGACGACCACCTCTGGCCGGTACCTGCCGATACGCCAGCCCGTCGCCAGCCAGGTGAGCGGGTTGAGCGAGTCAATCCAGTACCGGGCGTCTTCCGCGTGCAGGGGTTTCTCGCTGGGGTCCCTATCGCCTCGGCCGGGGAAGAGCCACTGTGGGTACTGCCGCTGGAACGAGATCAGGAGCACCTCATGCCCGCGCTCACGCAGCGCCCGGCAGAGCATGGTGGTGTAGTGGGCGATCCCACCGCGATAGGGATACACCGGTCCAACCAGGGCAATCCGCACGGCGTTTCCTCTCCCCACTTCGGCCAGACTCAGGCCTTCACCAAGATGAACTGCACGTGCCAGGGCAGGAACTCGCCCAGCCAGGAACTGCTCCGTCGCTTTGCACTCGCCCCCGGGTGTTCGGTTGCGGTCGAAGGGTGTGCGACAGTCGCGCTATCCATAAAGAACACCAATTCACTCCCCCAAATGCATCCGTAAAGAAGCCTTTGCTCCTGGCTGCCTGAGATGCAAGATGCTCTCATCTGTATCAAATTGTACTTCTGCGCCAACCCAGTGTCCAGGCAAAAATAGCGTGACCAGGCGCAAATGTCCATAATTGGCATCGTATTGTACGCGCAACTCACCATCATCTCTGTCTATTGCTATCAGGGGTTGAACGGAGTTCAAAGGTAGAAAAAGTGCCTCCAGTGGTTGTCCGCCGACGTGCAACTGGACATGCTGCCCCATCACAGTCCCCTCACCGCTCAAATGCCATATCAGCGCAGCCTGGCTATCCCATGGTCCCTCCGCCTCATCCATTACCACAATCGGTCCCCGATCGTGGTAGAAGTAGACCCACCGATCATGCTGCCAGCCATGCCAGTTGACCAGCCGGGTGTGACTCCAGTCCAACTCCTCGCCGGTATGGAATGCAAGCACCTCCGCATAATGGGGCGGATCCTGTGCCCACGGGCTGCCGATACCAGTTAGAGAATAGAGAACTGCGCTCATGCCAGTGTGCTCAATCTGCAAGCCATTCAGGTTCTCGCGCGGGATCCGTTTATCCCGGAACAGGCTCCGCCCCGTCGGCAACCAGCCAAAAGATTCCCCGTCCAGCACGTCGGCAACCAAGGGGCCGTTTTTGTATATCAGGGTGACCGTATTAGTGGCCTTGTAGCGATGCCAGCCCGTGAACCGCAAGTTGAGCAACAGATAGGTGGCGTCTTCCGTCCAGCCATCACGAAAGACGATCTTGTCGGGCGCCAATGGCCCTACCTGGTTTGGCAAGCCCGAGTCGCCGTATAGCAGACAGGAACCTTGCGTAGGAGAGTGACCTGTCAGCGCGATCGGTTGCTCGATGCCTGGTTGGACAAACAAGTAACCACCTTGAGTCTCCGACCGCGTCAATGCCCGACCAGCCAGCCACATGTATCGGGGATCGTGCAGCAGATAGGCTCCCAGATAGGCCGTGCCAGCCAAAGATAGTAAAACGGGGTGATTATAACGCAGGGGTGCCCCATCTGGCAAAGCCTGGAGCAACAGCCACTCGAAAGAGAGCTGTTTGTTGGTTTCCGAGGCCATGCCCGTGTAGAGCGATTGGAAATAGGCGTTGTTGATCCACTCTAACTGATAGCAAAAGGCGTCATCCGTGTTGCGAAAACGAGCCAGCCAGCCACGCTGGTTCTGTTCCAGATAGCCCCGGTTGTCCATTGATAGCTCCGGGGCGGCCAGTCCCTCGGACTCGAGCAAGGCAAGCAACCCGGCGCCGTTCTCCTGGTTCTCGTAAGGACCCTCTGGCCACTTGCTAAAGGCCAGCGCATACATCCAATCCACCCACTCTGTGGTCCAGGCCCGACGGTTGATCTCAGCAAACCATCCTTGCAATTGGAGCAAATCTGACTCTGAAAACAGGCCCGGAAATGATTCCCTTACGCGCGGTAGATAATATGCGCGGATGGCGGCCTCGTATTGGATGGATTTAACACTATGGGCCGGTCCGGTAAAACGCTCCTGAGCGGCCTCATCAAGGATGCTGGTCCGAAAAGCTTGGGCCCACCGCCAGTCGCCGGTGCCCAGAGCTAACATGCCGTACACCGGTGATTCTTTGTCTGGATTGGCTTCCAACTGGGCCAACAGGCGACGGAAAACGTCCTCCCCATCGAACGTCTGCGGATCTGGCTGCACTTCTCCACAAATGAAGGGCCTGTCAGGCGAGATGCCCGCATAGGTCGGCACGGAAGTGGAGTAGAAACTGCCCTGGTAGCTATGCACTGTCCCCCATAGACCTGCACAGACCAGCAATATACCGGTCAGAGCCACCCAACGGCGGTCAAAACTTAATCCCCAGCGCGTGAGTCGGTGTTCCCAGCGGGCCATCAAGCGGCGTGCTGCCAGCACCAGCACCCACAAAAGGCTCAGCACCAACGCCTGTAGTACCACGAAGAATTCTTCATCCGCAAAGGACGACTCGATCTGCGCGATGGCTGTCGGAATGAACCCGCTTATCAGAGCCAATACCCCATGTATGACCATTTGGCCCCATTGGGGTTGCTTCTCTGTCAGGGTTTTGTCCAGTCCCAGAAGCAAGATATACCAGACACCCAGCAGACCCCAGGCCGCCCAGGTTGACCGATACATCAGATAGACCAGTCCGACGCCAAGCCCTATGCCTATGATCGGGAAGCTGGTCCAGGGCCATACGCATAGCGATTCATCAGTGAGACGGGGTTGCACCCAGCGAGCGATGAGGAGCACCCCGGCAATAAAGGCCCACCGGCCCGCCATATCACTCCACGAGAATGGCGCTGCTACCGCCAGTCGCAAAACTTCCAGCAAGGTCACAGACAACATGCTGACGATCAACCAGGCCAGCCAGCATTTCCAGAAAACCCCTTGTTCCTTCACTGGCTACTACCACCACACGCCTGAGGATCCAGGGCAAAGATGTACACCCGATCCAGGTGGTACACCAGGCTAAAAGCAGGACTGTTCATCAGTGCTGTGGGGGAAAAGAGTTGCCTCACACCAGCGCCAACATTCCCCTGCCCCTGACCGATGTAAACGTGGGTGATGCCCCAGTCACATAGCAGCCGTACCCCCTCTGATGAGGCTGGAGGGGTTGTCTCCAGGCGCGCCACCAGGTCCACGACACGCTGTGAGTATGTGGGTTCCGCTGGCAACTCGTTCATCAGAGCGTACTGCGGGGGCATGGTGTTCTCCCGGCCGGTCAGCAGAGGGATCCACCACCCGGCATCCGCACCAACTGCCGAACGTCCCTCATAGATGCGAAATCCCTCCACCAGAAAACGGGAGCCAGCCGGCGTATGCTCCCCAATCCAGGCCATCGCGCGTATATCTGGGCGATTCACCATCACATAAGAAGGCTTGACAACGCGTATCTGGCTTCGAGCAGCCCCTGCCGCGATCATGAGCACCAGCGCACCGATCATCCATGCACGCACCAGACGCCACCGTCTTATCAGCCCCGCCATCTGCCCGATCAACCAACCCCCCAGCAGCCCCACCGGGATATAGAGCGCGATCAGGACGGCAAAGTTTTGCATCATGTTCATACCCGGCAGGTGGATCAGCCGGCCGGCCACCAGCAAGGCCAGCCCGATGATCCACAGAACTAATGATGCAGCCATCCATTGCCGCCTTAGTAAACTCCATATCAACGCGATCAGGGCAGCAATCTGCAAGGGCTGGGGGACATAAACCGCCAGACCGCACCAGAACTGATAGTCCGCCACCACGCTCTCCAGGACATCGCCTTTAGAAACACCTGCCTCCAAGGCCGTCGCCAGTTGACTACCAGCGACATGTAGACCCCAGGGTAGGAAAAGCAGCACTGCCAAACCAACGAGCAGCGCCAATAGAGCGAGACTTTTCAGCCAGCGTTGAATATTCGCGCCCCACTGGGGGAGACCCCAACCGATCAGCCAGGCCAGGACAAATGGACCATAGTAGAACGGCATCCGATAGTAGGTCAGCGTCATGCCTGCTGCCAATAACCCGGCCAGCCCCATTACTCGCCATGGCCTATCAGCGCATTGCACAGCCTCCCACAGCCCCCACAAAGCAACCGGCAGGATGGTTTGTCCGGCTAGCTGAGCGTAGCGTCCCCAGTTAACGTATTCAGCGGGCATTGGCGAGAGCAGCCCGGCTACCAATACAGCCCCTACACCAGCCCAGCGGTTCCCGTCAGCGATTCGCACCGCCAACGGATATAAGGTTAGAGCGGCGAGCCCATTGACCAGTTGCCCTACCCAGATCGTGGCGGGCACGCTTCCAGCGCCGGTTATCCAGGACCACAGAGCCACGGCCGCCGGGAAACCGAACTGGACCGTAAGGCTGCGATATGGCGCATACGGTGCCCACGAATCGAACAACCCCCCATGGTCCACCAGCAACTGGGCGATCATGGTGTGCTGGTAGGAATCCCCCCACATGGGCGCGTCCAGCGTCCGCACCACCAGGAAGCGCACGCCAAAGACCAACCCCAGTACGGCCAGCAAGGTCAGGTCCGGCCACAGGTGTTCCGAGCGCGCCCACTGCCGCAGCGTCTCCCAGCCCTGTCGGCCTGTCAGGTCGTAGACGTGGGGTCGCCAGTCCCGGTAGCGCCAGGCGAGGGCCGCCAATCCGCCCAGAACCGGCAGCCAGGCGTACAGCGGCCCCAGATGCAGGCTCACCAGGTCGGTCCAGAGGAGCAGCAAGGGATACAACGCCAGGCTCACCCCGACGGCCAGCCCCAGCAGCTCGGCCCACGAGAGCCGGCCCCGGGGCAGCAGCCAGGCCAACAGCGCCCACCCAGGCACCACGTAGAGCAGCCCGGCCACGGCCAGCAGCCCGCCCCAACCCAAAACCGCACTGCCCAGGTCCACCCCGATCCACAGGGGATCGTAGACCAGCCAGAAGGCCATCTGCGCGTCCAGCGGCTGGTGATCTCGATAGAGCGCGCCGTCCAGGTAAGACTCGCCCGGGCCGGCTCCCACCCGGACCTGCCCCTCCCCGGCCAGCTCCAGGAACGCATAGCAGTAGCGGCCGTGGGAGTCGGGCAGGGACGGGAAGGAAAAGCGGTAGAAACCCGGGGCCGTAACCTGCACCAGCGATAACGTTGCCGTCGCGGCAGCCTGCTCCACATGGGGATCGACCAGAAGGTGGAATCGAAGCTCGCCCTGGTTGCCTGATCCCGGCTCCAGCCAGACCTCCACGCCGTTTAACCCGGCATGATGGGCCACGAACGTCTGGCCCACCGGGTGGCCGACTTCCAGGACGGTCACGTATCCTGGTTCGATGATCCCCTGGGCCGGGTCCACAAAGGCAGAGCAGCCGGTCAGCGTCAATGCGGCCAATACCAGGAGCAGGCCCAGCCAGCTACGCCTCATGGTCTCGGCATCCCTTCTTTGTTATCGCTCCGCCCCTCCAGCTCCAGCCGTCGCACCCGGTATAGCGTCTCCTCCAGCATCTTGCGGTTCATCTGCACCAGGTCCGCCATCAGCCCGATCAGGCAGACCTGAAACCCAACGATAAGCAGGATGGCCGCCAGGATCAAGGACTGGATGTGCCCGGCCCCCGCTGCCTGCCAGAAGTAATACAGGAAACGCGCCCCCAGAACCAAGCCGCCGAGGACGAATAGCCCGCCCACCATCGTAAAGACCCGCAGCGGCCGGTACATCGTATAGAAACGAATGATGGTGACCGCCGAGATCGCCAGGAAGGACGGCACGTTGCGGATCAGGCGCGACTGGCGGGTGCGGGGGTTGGTGCGCACCGGCACATAGACCACCGCCATCCGCCGCGCCCCGGCCTGGATGAGCGTCTCCAGGGTATAGGTATAATCGCCCAGGACGGTGAGGCGCAGGGCCGCCTCGCGGGTAAAGGCCCGGAAACCGCTGGTGGCATCGGGGATGGGGATGCCGGCGGCCCGCTCCACCACCCAGCTCCCCAGCCGTTGCAAGAGGCGTTTGAAGGGCGAAAAGTGCTCCAGGGCCGCCACGCCCCGGTCACCCACCACGATGTCGGCGTGGCCCTCCAGGATGGGCTGCACCAGCCGCGCGATGCCCTCGCCGGCGTACTGGTTATCAGCATCTGTGTTGACGATGATGTCGGCGCCGGCGGCCAGGGCCGCCTCCAGGCCGGCCTGGAAGGCGTGGGCCAGCCCCTGGTGCTGCCTCAGACGGATGATGTGATGAACCCCCAGCTCCCGCGCCACCTCAACGGTGCGATCGGTGCTGCCATCATCCACCACCAGGTATTCGATGGCGTCCAGGCCGGGGAGCGCGCGCGGCAGGTCACGCACCGTCTGGGGGAGGGTGGCTTCCTCGTTGTAGCAGGGGATCTGGATGATGAGCTTCACCGGCATGCTGGCCCTGTCCGCCCGGTCGGGTATGTGACTTGGTCCAACCCGGCAACGGCGGGCATTTTATCACTTACGCCATCACCTGTCAACGGCGCGCGTTCAGTGTCCCAACAGGGCCACAGCCAGGCCGGTGACCAGGGCCAGGCTGGCGATGATGACCAGGCCATAGCGTAAGGTTGCCCGGAGCACCGGTCCTTCCTGGCCGCTCAGCTCCACGGTACTGCACCCTACGATGATTTTGGCCGGGGCGAACAACGAACCGATAGCCCCCCCGGCTGTCTGGGCCGCCAGGATGATGAGCGGGTTAACGCCCACCAGGGTCGCCACCTGCTGTTGCAAACTGCCGAACACCACGTTCGAGTTGGTGTTAGAGCCGGTCATAAAAGCCCCCACTGCCCCAATAAAAGGCGCGATCAGGGGAAAGACCGGCCCCGCCACCCGGGCCACTCCTTCGGCCAGCAGGTACGTCATCCCGGCATAATCCATCGTCGCGGCCAGCCCCATCATGGCCACGATGCCCAGACTGGAGCGCAGCGCTGAGCGGACCACCCCCAGCACAATGCGACGTCCGGCCCCCGGCGTGTACCGGCCACGCCAGCGAAACAACCCATAGGTGAGCAGCGAGGCATAGCCTAGCAAGGCCCCGGCGTGTCCAAACACGTCAATGCGGCCACCTTCGCCGGCCGGGGTCACCCAGCCCCGGGCGGTGCTCAACTCTGGAAACTCTACCCGGATCACCACCTGACCCAGAAAGTCGCGCACCGGCGGCCATAATTGGGCCACCAACACAATCCCCACCAGCAGCGCGTAAGGAACCAGTGCCCCAATCATGGTTTGGGTTTGTGCGGGTTTTTGCCGGGGGACCGGGGACTGGAGGGTATGGGACTGGCTGTACCGCCGCGCCCAGGCCACGCCAACGGCCAGCCCGGCCAGCCCCCCCACCATGCCGCCGATGGGCCACAGCCCGTTCGTGACCACCAGAAACTGCGCCCCGGCCATCGTCAACCACATTAACAGCAGCGGCCCCATGCGCGCCCGCCAGACATATCGCCAACGCCCCCAACCAGGCTGCTCGCCGGCTCCCCCGGCCCATAGCGCGCCAACCCCGCAGCCCAGACATGCCAGCCCCAGCATTAGCGCTGACCAGGGAGCCAACTCCGCCCCAGCCCGGCCGGTAGCAGCCATCAGCGCGTAAAATGAAGCCCCCAACGAGCCAAAGGTCACCGCCCAGGCATGACCCACCGACGGGATCACCACAGCCGCCATAGGCGAGAACCCCAATCCCACCAGCAGGGGGGCCACCACTGCCACCGGCACGCCGAACCCGCCCACGCCCTGCAAGAAGGCGCTGAAAGCCCAGCCCAACAACAATGCCTGCAACCCCCGGTCGGGCGTGAGCTGGGGCAGGCCAGTCCCCACTGCCGCCACTGCCCCGGCCTCATCCGTGACGCGATAGAAGAGCAACGCCGCCCAGATGATATACAGCACAAAGAACGCGAGCAACACGGCCTTCACCTGGGCGTACATCACCACCGACCACCCGGCACCAAAATGGCATACAGCCACCATCACGGCCGTCAGCCAGCCCACTGCCCCGGCCGATGCCCCACTCCAACGCCGCCAGAGCATCAGTACCAGGACTATGAGTACAGGCAAGGCCGAGAGAAACCAATCCAATAATGCACTCACATGCACGACCACCGGGCTGGATCACCCTCCCGCTGGTTATTATAACCCGGCCTGCCATTTGTCTTCAACTGGTAACTACACAGCCTACCCTCCCGCAGGTTGCCTGGAACGGTGTTTATATTCCGTCTAGCAGGGCGATGCCGGGGCCGGCCCTCACCCAGGGGAGAGGGGGATAAGGAAGGGGTTTTGGCGGCGGGCGGCTTCGCCACTGTTTAGGGATTTGGCGACGAAGCCGTCGCCAAATCTCACACCCCGGCGGGTATAGGCGTCACCTTAAGGCGCGGGCGATTGAAAATCGCACCGGGTAGCCGAAGGCATTGCCTTCGGCTACCCGACCGTCCGCCTGCACGGACGGAGGCGTCCACGCCGGTGGACGCCTGGTCGCAGGCTCCTGAGGTGCGACTTGAGTCGCTTAACTTGACTACTCATTGGAGTGACTGCCTGCCCCGGCCTGATAGGGGGAGAAAGGGAGAGTGGCTTTGCAGCGAGGCGTTTCGCACCCACTCAGAGCGTGGGTGCGAGCAAGGGGGCGCTGGCGGCGGGTCACACTCCCGGTGGTTGCCGCCGCCAGCGACTACGAACCTGGGGCTATTTGTTGGCGGCGATGGAAACGCGCCCTACGACTGCATACCCTCCCGCAGGTTAGAGGTCAAAGTTAGACCAGAGCACGTCCCACTGACCGGTTGCCCCGGTTGCCAGCCATTTTCTAACCTGCGGGAGGGTATAGGGGCAATTACGCCGCTTTAGTACTAAAACGCCCTGACGATCAGGGGCAGATAGAGGTTATACCCGGCTGGGGATACCTTCACCGAGATCGCGTCGGAGGTATTGTTCGTGAAATCGGTCTCCGGGATCTCCCGGTAGCGATCCGCATTGGCCTGGACATACACGGTAAAAGTACCCTCTGCCGGGAACGAATAATGGAGCACCAGCGATACTGTGCCCTGGGCCGGCACATCGGATACCGGGGTATAGACCCCCACGTTAGAACTCTCGCCGGCCCCCGGTGGATGCGGTGGGTTCACGTACAGGTCCACGTAGAACCCGTTGCAACAGCCGCTGGCCACCGGCGCATTACCCCGGTTGCCGATGACGACCCGGAAGGCAGTGTCTTGCCCGGCGCGCGGTGCCGTGGGTTCCGGCGTGACACTGACCACATAAAGGTCCGGCCGCAACACAATATTTACATCCTCATCTGTGTTGCCCTCCGGGTCCTCCAGAGACGTGCAGCCGATGGTAACCGACTGGACGATCTGGTAGGGCCAGTCATTCGGCGAGCGATTAACCTGGTCAGCAGACGAGAGGCGCGCTTCTCCCCTGCTGACCCGGTTGAGCGTCGCCGGGGGTTCCAGGACCGTGCTCAACGTGACGCTACTGCTCTCGCCCGGTCCCAGGTCCGGCCGGGGATAGATATAGCGCCCATCGCCGATGGCCTGCCATCCGTCACCCCGATAGGCCACATCCGTCGGCAGTGTGGCCGTCAGCACGATGCCAGTGGCCGGCTGGTCACCGTCGTTGTGGTATTCGATGGTGTAGGTCTGCACCTGGCAGATCTGGGTGGTCGTCACACCGTCCGCGATGCTCACTATCAGGTTCGGCACCCTGACGATCAGGGTGTCCACGTCATAGGCGATGCCCAACGCGGGATGCAGACAGCCGGGCGTCCAGGCGGTTACGGTGTTCGTCAGGGGGCCGGCCGGGGCCGTCTCGCTGGTACGCGCAGCGATGTGTGTGACCAGGCTGCCCCCCGGCGGCAGACTCACCAGCAGGGACCTGGTCCACGTGCGCCCGGCCCCGCTCCAGCCATAGCCCTGATCCACGTAGGTCGTGTCCTGGGGCAGGGTTTCTGTCAGGTAGACCGTCCCGCTGATGAGGGTATTGCCGGCATTGGTGATGGTGATGGTATAGACCAGCGTCTGCTTGCGGAAGACCACCTCACATCCGTCAGTCTTGTGAGCTATCAGGTCCACCCAGGCGAGCGTGTCTACATCCGTTGCCGTGTTGTTGGCCGGGGTGGGGTCTGGGCCATGTGTCCCGTCATCGCTGACCGTTGCCGTGGCCTCCAACTCTGTCACGCCGGGGTCCATTGGGTCGTCCACGCGCACGGCAAAGCTCAGCATCGTCACGCCGGGTGCCCAATCCAGGGCGCGGGTATAGCTCCTTCCGCCGGCCGGGGTCCAGTCTGGATTGCCGGTGGAGGTGGTGTGGGCCGGGATGGTCAGGGTAACCATGCCGCCAGTGGCCAGCACGCTGCCGGCGTTGGTGATGGTCACGGTGTAGGTCAGCAGGTCGCCGGGCTGGGCCGAGGTCACGCCATTCGCCAAAGCCAGCCGCAAGTCCACCCATTCCAGCGGTGTGGTGAGCTGAGTCTGGTTGTCGGCCGGGTTGTTATCACCTGGCTGACCCATGATGAGGGCCTGGTTGTAGATGTTCCCCGTGCCATCGGGGACCTGGGCGTTGACCTGGACCACAAAGCGCGCCTGGCCGGATGCCCCGGATGCCACGTCGCCCACCAGGTAGCGGTAGTGGCCGTCGCCCACGGGCTGCCAGCCCGGGTTCGTGCCGTAGAGGGTGGTATAGGCTGGGAGGGTCTCGGTGATCCAGGTGTTCGTGGCCGTGCTGCCGCCGGTGTTGGTGTAATAGAGGGTGTAGGTGATCACCTGGCCCAGGCGGACCGCCGCCCGGCCAGCGTCTTTGACCAGCTTCAGATCAGGGTCAAACACCAGGGGGATCAGGGTGTCCACATCATAGGCGATGCCCAACGCGGGATGCAGACAGCCGGGCGTCCAGGCGGTTACGGTGTTGGTCAGGGGGCCGGCCGGGGCCGTCTCGCTGGTGCGCGCGGCGATGTGTGTGACCAGGCTGCCCCCCGGCGGCAGACTCACCAGCAGGGACCTGGTCCACGTGCGCCCGGCCCCGCTCCAGCCATAGCCCTGATCCACGTAGGTCGTGTCCAGGGGCAGGGTTTCTGTCAGGTAGACCGTCCCGCTGATGAGGGTATTGCCGGCATTGGTGATGGTGATGGTGTAGACCAGCGTCTGCTTGCGGAAGACCTCCTCACGTCCATCAGTCTTGTGGGCTACCAGGTCCACCCAGGCGAGCGTGTCCACATCCGTTGCCGTGTTGTTGGCCGGGGTGGGGTCGGGGCCATGTGTTCCATCATCGCTGACCGTTGCCGTGGCCTCCAACTCTGTCACGCCGGGGTCCACTGGGTCGTCCACGCGCACGGCAAAGCTCAGCATCGTCACGCCGGGTGCCCAATCCAGGGCGCGGGTATAGCTCCTTCCGCCGGCCGGGGTCCAGTCTGGATTGCCGGTGGAGGTGGTGTGGGCCGGG
>Ga0209101_1000444_pt1 | contig 34148 bp, 21 predicted proteins | sample ConPoolayeCmetaG_FD_185481 | JGI IMG/M metagenome (GOLD analysis project Ga0209101, IMG submission 185481) | Hot spring microbial mat communities from California, USA to study Microbial Dark Matter (Phase II) - Cone Pool mat layer C metaG... ...
GAGCGGCAGCGAGGGGCGTTCGTCCGAGCCCGAGCGGCAGCGAGGGGCACGCACACCGCGCCTCATCCCCCCCGACTCGCTCGCCGCATCCGCAGCTTCAGCCCGCCGATACCCAGCGCCGTCGCCGGCAAGAAGCCCGCCAGGCCCGCGCCACACGCTCCGCCGGCTCCGCAGCCCAGCGCCGGGTTCTCGATCTCGTCCGGAAGCGTCTGAGGCTCGCCGGGCGGCGGCCGGCGGCTGTCGGGCAAATCGCACGCATCGCCGCGGCCGTCCGCGTCGGCATCCGCCTGACCCGGGTTGCTCACGTCCGGGCAGTTGTCGCACGCGTCATTGACGCCGTCACCGTCGCGGTCCGACTCGCACGCGTCGGGCACGCCGTTGCCGTCGCAGTCCGACGCGCGCCCGGTCGCGACCTCCCAGGCGTCATCGAGGCCGTTGCGGTCGCAGTCCCCCGCGGCACATCCATCGGCACCGACCGGCATCCCGGCCGGCGTGCCCGCGCACCGGTCCACGCAATCCGCCACACCGTCGCCGTCCGAGTCGGCATCCGACCGGCCGCAGCCGCACACTCCGGGCGCCACTTTCGACGGATCATTCGGGCAGCCGTCGGCGGCGTCCGGCACACCGTCTCCGTCACTGTCGTCGCCAAACACGACCAGCTCGGCGGCCAGGCTGGTCAAGCCGCCGCACGCGTTGGTCACGACCACGTCGTACAGCCCGGCGTCGGTCGGCCACACGTCGGACAACACGAGCTCGGCCTGCGTCGCGCCCGGCAGGTGCTGCCCGTCGCGCCGCCACTGGTATTGCAGCGGCGGCGTGCCCTCGGCCGTCACCCGCAGCGTGACCGCACTGCCCGCCGGGACCATCCCCGCCTGCGGCGGGGCCACGATCCGCGGCCCGGTCGCCAGCGTCAGCATCGCCACGGGGCTCACCGTGTCGCCGCAACCGCCCGAGATCCGCACGTCGTATGCGCCGGCGTCGGCCGGTCCCACCGCTGCCAAAATCAGCGTGGGCTCGTGGGCCCCCGCCAGCGGGACGCCGTCCTTGCGCCACTCGTACGTCAGCGGCGGCGCCCCGACGACCGTCACGCTCAGCAGCGCCGCCCGGCCGACGCAGACCTCCTGCGAGCGCGGCGGCTCGACGACCTGCGGCCCGCGGCCCACGTCCAGTCGCGCCGGCGCGCTGGTGACCGACCCGCAGGCGCTGGTCACCACCACGTCGTAGACCCCTGCATCGGCCGGCGTGGCGGCGGCGATGGTGTGGCTCGCCGCGGTCGCACCCGCGAGCGGGGCCCCGTCTTTGCGCCACTGATACGTGACATCTCCCGCCGCGGCTACGTCCACGTGGAAGGTCACCGCGGCGCCCGCGCAGACGCTTTGCGGTTCGGGAGCGCGGCGGATCTGCACCGGGTCCGCAACCGTCACCATCGCTCCGCGACTGACGGCCGTGCCGCAGGCGCCCGCGACCACGACGTCGTAAGTGCCGGCGTCGGCCGCGCTCACGGCCTGCAGAACCAGGATCGCCGCGTCGCCGCCAGGCACCGCAACGCCGTCCCGACGCCACTGGTAACTCACCGGCGGCGCCGCCGTCGCCTCCACGCTGAGCGTCACCTCCGTGCCGGCACACGCGGTCTGCGACTGCGGCGGGGTCGTGATCTCCGTCTCCGGCCACAGCGTGACGACTGCCGGCGCACTGACGGCCTGGCCACAGTCATTGGACACGAGGCAGTCGTAGCTCCCGGCGTCGGCCGGCCCGACACCCACCAGCGTCAGCGTCGGGCCCGTTTCGGCCAGCACGACCCCGGCGTGCCGCCAGCGATAGCTCAACGGCGGCGAACCGGTGGCGGCGACGGTCAGCGTCACCGTGCCGCCCGGACAGACGCCCTGCGACTGCGGCGAGATCGTGATCGCGGGCCCCTGATGCACAGTCAGCGTCGCCGGCGGACTGATGAGCGAACCGCAGTCGTTGGCGACGACGACGTCGTACTCGCCCGCTTGCGCGGGGTCCAGGTTCTCGAGCGTCAGCGCCGCCGCGGTCGCGCCCGCGAGCGGCGTGCCGGCCCGACGCCACTGGTATCGCAGCGGCGGCGTGCCCTCCGCCTCCACGGTGAACGTGACCGCACCGCCCCCGCAGGCCGTCTGGGCCGCCGGCGGCTGCGTGATGCGCGGCGCGCTGCGGACCGACAGAACCGCCATCCCGCTCGTGACCGTGCCGCAGGCGTTCCCTACCACGACGTCGTATCGGCCGGCGTCGGCGGGCGTGACCGCGTGGAGCGTCAGCACGGGCCCGGTCGCGTTCGGCAGCTCGACTTCGTCGCGCCGCCAGCGGTATTCGAGCGGCGGCGTGCCCGTGGCCGTGACCACGAAGCTGACGGCCGCCGCGGCACAGACCGTCTGACTCGTCGGCGACTGCGTGATGACAACCGGGCTGCGCACGACAACCGTGGCTCCCGCGCTGACCGCCGTCCCGCATTCGTTCGTCACCACGCAGTCATAGGTGCCGGCATCCGCCGGCCCCGCGGCGGCGACGGTATACGTGGGCAGCACCGCCCCCGCCAGCGGCACCCCGTCCCGCCGCCACTGGTAGCTCAGCGGCGCGCTCCCCGCGGCGGACACGCTGAGCTCCAGCGCCCCGCCCGGGCAAAGTTCGCGTCCCTGCGGCGGAGCGGTCACAACCGGCGGCGTCCGCACCGTCACCAGCGCCGCGTCGCTCGTCACCGCGCCGCAGCCATTGCTCACCACGCAGTCGTACGCGCCGGCCTGGGCCGGCGTGACGGGACCGAGGGCCAGTGTCGGGGAGTTGGAGTTCGGCAGTCCCACCCCGTCCCGCCGCCAGCGGTACGTCAACGGCCCGCTGCCGACGGCGGCGACGCTCAGCGTGACTGGCGTGCCCGCGCAGACGGTCGCGCTCTGCGGCTGGCCGGTGATCGCCGGCGCCAGCGCCCCGGCGGGGAGGCCCCAGCGGGCGATCCGCCCGGAGGGGTAGCCGCCCGCCGTCGTGAAGTTGCCGCCCACCATCAGCGAGACCGGCGCGGGCCCGTCAGCGTCCACGTCGAACGTGGTCAGCGCCCGCACGTCATCGTTCGTCCCGGTGCTCAGCGCCGCCCAGGTCCCGCCGCTCCAGCGCGCAATCCGGTTCGCGGTTGCGCCGCCGGCCCGCGTGAAACTACCGCCCACGTACAACGCCTCCGCCGCCGGGCCGGGGCCGTCCTCGTCGAAGGGCCACAGCGCCCACACCGGACCGTTCAGGCCCGCGCCCATCGGCACCCACTCCGCGCCGGTCCATTTTTGGCGATGCGGGCCGCCGCCGACGGCCTCCCTAGGCGTGCCGTCCCAACGGGCCACGAAGTTGGCCGCCGCACCCCCGGCGAGGAGGAACAGCCCGCCGGCATGAAGCCGCGGCCGCTGCGGACCAGCGCCGTCCGCATCGAACACCGCCAGCGCGTGCACGACAGCGTTCAGTTCATTGGACAGAAATTGGTCCGACCAGCACGGCTGGCAGGACTGCGCGGCGGCGCGGCCCGCGCTCAGCACCGCTGCCAGCAGCGCCAAGACAACCCCTGCGTCCGATTGCGTGCGAAGCGACATGTCTCCCTCCTCCGGGGCCCGGCGCGGCCTCCATGCGCATGCGCCCCGCTGCGTATGCCGCGCGCCGCGCGACCGGCGGGTCGGGCAGGCGGCATCGGGCAGTTGGGCGTGTCGCACACAGCGCGGCACGTCCGCCGCAGCGGAACTGCATGACCCGTTCGAACCGTCCCGAAACTCGGGAGCGGTAACGCACAGTGTATCCGGACGGTCCCGTCTCAGCAAGTAAGTCTTTTATTGGAAAAGGCTTATAATAGAGTCCGAGAACATTGCGCGGGGTGCGGGGACCAGATGACGTGCCGATAAAGCGCGGGGCGCGGAGCGCCCCAGCGCGACATTTTATGACCCGCGCGTTTCCGGACGCCGGCCGCGTGGGCCGTTGTTCAGCCTTTGACGCCGCTGACGACCACGCCGCGGATGAAGGCCCGCTGCGCGAGGAAGAACATCACGATGCTGGGGAGCATCATCATCACCGAAGCCGCCATCAGGACCTGCGGGTCGTCGTACTGGAAGGCGCTCTTGAAGCTCTGAAGTCCAAGGGCGACGGTCTGCTTCTCGTCCGAGTTGATGTACAGCAGCGGACCGAGAAAGTCGTTCCACACGCCGATGAACGTGAACACCGCGACCGTCACCACGATCGGCTTGGACAGCGGCATCATGATCAGCCACCACGTCTGAAGCGGGCCGCACCCGTCGATGCGGGCCGAGTCCTCGAGGTCGACCGGAATCGTCAGCATGAACTGACGGTACAGGAAAATGAAGAACGCCGAGCCGGCCAGCAGCGCCGGCAGGATCAGCGGTTTGTAGCTGTCCAGCCAACCGAACTTCACGAACAGCACGAACGTGGGGATGCTCGTGACCTGGCCGGGAATCATCAGCGTCGCCAGCAGCACCAGAAACAGCGCGTCGCGCCCGCGAAACTCCAGCCGCGCGAACGCGTAGCCGACCAGCCCGCAGCTCAGCACCGTGCCGAGCACCACCAGGGCCGCGATGAACAGCGTGTTGACCACATAGCGGTCAAACGTCTGCTTCCGCCAGGCCGCCGCGTAGTTGTGCCACTGCGGCTCCAGCGGCCGCTCCTGCCGCAGCCGGTCGGCCACTACCGTCAGCGGCCCCGGCACCCGGAACGCGACGGCCGCCTGCGGATCGGCCGGCACGGGCCGCTCCACCGGCTCGACGCGCACGTCCTCGCCGAGCAGGCGCACGCTGTACAACTCGACGGGGACACGCTCCACCTCCGCCGCCGGCACCCGCACGACCCGCGGCCGGCCCACGAGTTCCACCGGCACGCTATCGGAGTCGGCCGCGGCCGCCAGCGGGCGCACGGCCACGTCTGCCCCGTTGAGCCGCGCCGAGTACCGCGTGCGGGTCTCGATCCGCAGCTCGCCCACCGGCACGGGGTAGGCCACGTCGGTCCGCAGCGCCACCGTCCACCAGCCGCCGCCGCCATCCCCCGACAGCACTTCCACCGGCAAGGTTCGCCCGCGGTATTGGACGGAGCGCCCCTCGTCCGCGAGAATCGCGGGCGCGACTCGCAGCGGCTCCGCCGGGCCGACGAGGCGCACGGGCACCACGCCGGCATCCGGCCGGGGCTCGACCTCGGTCCGGACGGGCAGCTCGACCCCCAGGACCTGCCACAGGCAGCGGGACTCGGTCGTGGCCCGCAGCGCGGCGGCTGGGACGCGCGCGGTCTCCAGCGCCCCGCGCAGCTCGACGGCGATGGTGCCGTCGGAAGCCGGCCGCGTCTCGATGGGGAGGACGCGGCAGCGCACGCCGTCGACGGGGGCGTAGCACTCCTCGGTGCGCGTGACGGTGAGCGCGGCCGCGGGCACGGTGGGCAGCGGGCTGCGATCGTGCAGCACCTTCACGCGACAGACGCGCGTGCCGGACGTCCCGCCGTCGTCGAACACCTTCACTTGCAGCTCGGTGCCGGCGACGGTGAGGAAGCTGCGCGGGACGACCGGGAGCCAGTCGGGCGGATAGGCCTCCACGCGCTCCTTGGTCTTGAGGCTGGAGAGCACCAGCCAGTACAACGGCAACAGGATCGGCAGCGCACCGCCGATGAGCACCGCGTACACCAGGGCGCGGTAGCGGCGGGAGTCGCGGCGTCCTTCGGAACCGATCATGCAGCGCGTTTCCGGGCGGCCTCGTAGTGCACCCACAGGGGCGACGATTTGAACACCAGCGCGGTCAGCGCCAGGATGATGACGAAGAGAATCCACGCCAAGGCCGAGGCGTAGCCGAGGCGGTACTTGAAGAACGCCTCGCGGAACAGGTGCAACCCGTAGAACAGGGCGGAGTTGCCCGGCCCCGGCCCGCCGTCGAACAGCACGAACGCCGCGTTGAATACCTGAAACGAGCCGATGATGCCCATGATCAGGTTGAAGAAGATCACCGGCGAGAGCATCGGCAGCGTCACGTGGCGGAGCTGCTGCACGCGGCCGGCGCCGTCGATTTCGGCCGCCTCGTAGAGCTGCGTCGGGATGTTCTGAAGCCCGGCGAGGTAGATGATCATGCCGCCGCCCACCGTCCACAGCGCCATCACGACGAAGACCAGCGGCACCACCGCCTCGTCCGACAGCCACCCGATCGGGTACGTTCGCGCGCCCAGCGCCGCCGCGGCCGCGGGCACCCAGTTCCCGAAGTTGACCGCCTCCAGCACGCGGTTGACCCACCCGTAGCGCGTGTCGAACAGGTGCCACCACAGCACGGCCGTGGCGACCGACGGCAGGATCGCGGGGATATAGTACAGCGTGCGGAACACGCTGATCCCGCGGACCTTCTGATTCATCAGCAGCGCCAGCGCCAGGCCCGCGATCAGCCCGGCCGGCACGGCGACCAGGGCGTAGCGGAAGGTGACCCACAGCGACGGCCAGAACTTCGGGTCCTCCCCGCTCAGCGCGACGCGGTAGTTCTCCAGGCCGATGAACTCGCTGCGCGTGAAGTCCGCGACGCTCTGCCACTGGGCGAACGACAGCGTCAGCGAAACGATGATCGGAAACGCCGAGAACAGCAGGAAGCCCAGCACCCACGGCGCGATGAGCAGGTACCCCCAGCGCTCCTCCTGCCGCGCCAGCGGCGACAGCGGCCGGCGCCGCGTCCGCAGCCAGCGCCACAGCAGGTAGACGCCCGGCAGCGCCGCCAGTCCGAGCGCCAGCAGGCCGAACGGCGTCGGCCGACGCACCGCGCGATCGCGCCGCAGCAGCGTGTTGCCGCCCACGGTGATGGTGCGGGCCACGTCCGCGGGAGTGAGCTCCGGCCGGGGGAGCCGCAGCAGCTTCTCGAACTGCTCGTTGATCAGCTCGTAGATGTCGCCGTAGTACTGGCGCGTGCTGAACGGCTCCTGGGCGTAGCCGTGGTCCATGTCGTGCGTGAGCACCCAGGTGCTCCGGGGCCGCCGGGTGGGGTCCACCAGGCCCGTGTCGCGCAGCAGGGCGCGGCGCACCGGCAGGAACACCTGGTGCCGCCGCATGATCCGCATGCCTTCATCGCTGACCAGAAACTTCAAATAGGCGAACGCCGCCTCCGGGTGCGGGCACTGCCGCGCGATGCCCCACGCGTTCGTGTACACGATCGACGCGCGGCGGCCGTCCGGGCCGCGCGGCAGCGGCGCGATGTCCCAGTCCAGCGCTGGGGCCTGCTCGTTGAGCGTCGGGATCAGGAAGACGCCCCACAGGAACATCCCCACCGTCCCCTTGAGAAAACTGATGTCGCGGGCCGTCGCCCCCTGCCCGGTCGGCACGACGCGATCCCGATACTTCAGATCAAACAGAAACTGGAGCGCCGCGACCGTGCGCGGATCGTCCGCCACCACCTCCGTCCCGTCTGCGTTGACCAGCCGCCCTCCGTTCTGACGGATGAACGTCTCTACCCCGTGCTGCCACCAGGCGAACTGAAACCCGTATGACACCACGCGGTCGGGGTCGAAGTCCGGGTGGTCCGCGCGCCGCCCCGCCGCGTCGCGCGTCAGCGCCAGCGCCTTCTCCCGCAGGTCGTCCCAGTCCCAGTTCTCGTCCGGGTACGGCACACGGTATTTGTCGAACAGGTCCTTCGAGTAGTAGATGATGAAAGGCGTGTAATTCGCGGGCAGCGCGAAGAGCTGCTTGCGCCCGCCCGACTCGCGCACGAACGGCCGCACCGTCTCGACGAAAAAATCCGACGTCGCCGCGTCCGGCCCGCCCTGCACGGCCCGCCAGAGCTCCCGCAGGTCCGGGTCCTGCGCCACCAGCGGCGCCAAGTCCAGCAGCGCGTCCGCCTCCACGTAATAATTGACCTTGTCCACCCCCACCGCCAACACGTCCGGCGGGATCCCGGCCGCCAGCATCGTGTCGGCCTTCCGCTCGACGTTGCTCTGGATGACCTGCAAACGCAGGTGCGGGTGCGCGGCCTCGAACGCCGCCCGCAGCTCCCGCATCTCCTCGCGGTCGATCTTCGTGCCACCCCGGCACAGCGTCAGGGGCGTCCGCGGATCCGCGCGCGCGCTGGTCTCGGACCCGCGGATCACGAGCCAGGTCCCGCCCGCCACCGCCAGCAGGCCGACGACCAGCACCGCCAGCCCCGGATCGCTATTGGCCACCGTGGTGACCAGACGCCGCATCCCGCGCCAGCGTACGGATGGGCATGAACCGATTCAAGCCGGGTCCGGCCCAGCCCTGCTGACCCGGCCCATAGGGCGCGAACCGCCATTGCCGACGCCCGTCGCGTAGGCCACGCTCTCGGCGGCCGCCCGTACAATGCCGCGCACCGACGCGCCGCGTCAGGACCATTCCCCGGAGACCGTGCGTGCATGCGTTGCTCCCGCCGCTCGCCGTCCGCTCGCCGAAGATCACGGCCACTCCGGGCGCTGGCCGCCGCCCGACCAGCCGGCTGCTTGCAACGGCGCTGGCGCTCGCTGCGGGCGTCTCATCCGCTCAGATTCCCTCCGCCGAGCCGCTCGCTCCGCCGACCTCTACCCCGGCTACCGCCCCCGCCACCAACCCGGGCTCGGCAGACGCCGCGGCGCGCCGCACGGACCCCGCCGCAGGCCGCCCCTGGCCCGACTGGCGCGGCCCGCACCGCGACGGACTCACGCCCGACCTCCCGACGACGCTGCCCGAGAAGCCCGACGTGCTCTGGCGGCAGCCCCTCACCGGGCCGGGGCTCTCGGGCGTGACGGCGACGGCCGAGCTGGTGGTCGTCTCCGACAAGGACCCCTCCGGCGAGCGCGACGTGTGGCGCTGCTTCGACGCGCGCAGCGGCGCGCCGCGCTGGACCGTGGAATACGCGGCCCCGGGCACGCTCGACTACGGCAACGCGCCGCGGGCCGCCGCGGTCCTGCACGAAGGCCGGGCCTATCTGCTCGGCGCGTTCGGGCACCTGCACTGCGTCGAGCTGGCCACCGGCAAGATGCTGTGGAGGCGGCACCTGGTGGAGGACTTCCAGGCCCCGCTGGCAACCTGGGGCTACAGCAGCACGCCGCTGGTTGTCGACGACCTGCTGATCGTCAACCCCGGCGCACCCGACGCGGCCCTGGTCGCGCTGGATCGCCGCACGGGCGCGACCCGCTGGCGGAGCCCCGGTCACCCGGCGGCGTACGCCAGCTTCGTGCCGGCGACGCTGGGCGGCGTGCGGCAGATCGTCGGCTACGACGCCGAGGGCCTCGGCGGGTGGGACCCGGCGACCGGCCGACGCCTCTGGGAACTCGTGCCCGACGAGCAGGATTTCAATGTGCCCACGCCGATCGTGCTCGACGGCCGCCTGCTGGTGGCCACCGAAAACAACGGCACGCGCCTCTACGCGTTCGATGAGCGCGGACGCATCCGACCGGAGCCCGTCGCGCGGACGCGGGCGTTGCGGCCCGACACGTCGACGCCGGTGGTCGTGAACGGGCTGGTCTTCGGCTGCGCGGGCGAGCTGGTCTGCCTCGACCCCGCGCAGGGGCTGAAAACGCTCTGGTACAGCGCCGACGAGCTGTTCAGCGACTATTGCACCCTGCTGGGCGGCAACGGGCACGTGCTGGTCTGCAACACCGACGGGGTGCTCGTGCTGGTGAAAGCCGACCGAACGGCCTACCGGCCCGTCGCCCAACTCAAGGTCTTTGATGAGGCCGACATGTGGGCGCACCCGGCGCTCGTCGGCGACCGCCTCTACCTCCGCGACCGGCGCGAACTGGTGTGCCTGCGATTGCCGCCCCCTTGACCGGCAGGCTGCGGGCCGCCCGCCGCCCGCGGCGGGCGTCGTGTCGGGCCTCGCGTCGGGCGCACCGCTACCGCGGCCGTCCGTCGACCGCGCCCGTGCGCCGCGCCGGATCGTGGAAGTACATGAAGCGGCGCAACGCATCATGGCCGTGGCACGTCGTGCAGACGTTCTGGCTCAGGAACGAGCGGATGTGATAGCGGCGGGCGCGGATCTCGCGCTCCGAGAGACCCTGCTCCGCCACCGTCAGCGGGGCCGCCTCTTCGCGGCCGTGCGTCAGGTGGCACGTGCGACAGCCGATGCGCCCCATCGGCGATACCGCGCCCTGCGCGTCGAACAGCGGCAGGAAGCCGGCCTCGGTCGGCGCCTGAAGGTTGAGCATCGCGACCTCGGGATGCGTCGCGATGCCCGGCGGCGCTACCGGCCCGCCGCGGCGGTGGCACAGCACGCAGTGCCGGTCCGTCGGTGCGAAGTAGCCCTCCGGCGCGACCTCCGCCACCGCGCCCGGGTGCGTGCTCTCCAGGCCCCACCCGTCCAGCGGCCACATCAGGCGCGGCTCCACCCGGTCCGGCCGCGCGTGCGTGACGTGACACGGCGCGCAGCCCAGCGCGTCGAACCCCGCCACCCGCAGGGCCTCGACACTGTGGCCGATGGTCTCAATCCCGGCCACGGCCGGGTGGCAGGTCTTGCAGAGCAGCCGCGAGTCGCCGTCAACGCCGCGCCGCAGGAGCGCGGCCGAGCCGGGCGTCGCGCGGTGCACGTCGTGACACGTCCGGCAGCCCAGCGCGAGCGTGCCGTCCGGGGCGGTGCAGAGCGGCAAGGGACCGGCCGCGGCCAGGGAAGGTCCGCGGAGCGGATGGACGAGCGTGTGCGGATCGTGCGAGCCCGGTGCCGAGCCCGAATGACACGGCAGGCACCGCGCGTCCTCGGCGGTCGCGCCGACGGCGAGTCCGGCGCGCCAAAGCGCTTCCGGCGACGGCGCATGCACGGCATGGCAACCGAGGCACACGTCGCCGGTGGCACGGGATGCAGCCGGCCACGCGAGCGAGGCCGCGCGGGCCTTGCGGACGAACGGGCCGACCAGCGGGCGCGGCGGCGCGGTCATGTCGTGCGGGCCGCCGACCATCGCCAAGTGGTCAGTGTGGCATTTCCCGCAGGTCTCCACGGGCGGCCCGGGGAGGTACCGGCCCGCCCCCGGCTGATGCGGGTCGTGGCAGTGCACACATTGCGCGCCGGGGTGATTCGCGGGCCCCAGCACTTTGTCGCCGGCCGGCCCCCCGGGCGCATGGCACGCCAGGCACCGCCCGCGCGGGTCCAGCTCGGAAGTCACTTCGCTCGGGCGGACGTAACGGTGCGCCGCGTGGCACACACTGCACGCGCCGCCGACGGCGGCCGTCACACCGAGCGCATTGGGCAGGTCCGGTTGGGAAGCCGTCAGATCGTGGCTGGAGCCGCGGATCGGCTGCTGCGCGGCGTGGCACGTGCCGCAGACGTCCGCCTGCGCCGGGTCGAACGCCAGCAGGTGGCGCGGCTGCGTCGCGTGGTGGGTGGCATGGCACGTCACGCACAGCAGTTCGCCCTGCGGACCCACCCGCGTGCCGAGCTCCCGCGCCACCGCGCGCTGCTCGCCGTCCAGCACCGGCCGCCGGCCGTGACGGCTCCGCCGGTCCTCATCGAACAGCTCGGGCGCCAGCGCGGTGTGACAGGTCAGGCACAGGCCGTTGTCATCGACACTCACCCGCAGCAACCGGTCGTGCTCGGCCCCGTGGCCCACGTGGCAGGTGTAGCACGTCACCGGGCCCGCGGCGGACGTCGTGCCGTGTCCGCCCGGCGGGTGCGGACGCAGCGCCGCCGGCAGCGGCGCGTCCATCAGACCGAGCGGGTGCATGCCGGCCGACCGGCCGCCGTCAAACCCCGGGTGGCAGGCCGTGCAGAGATCCGCCAGCTCACGCTCTACCCGCAGGAACACCGCGTCCTTCAGCAGGTTGCCGGACCCGCCGCGCGTGTGCGCCGAGTGGCAGGTGCGGCACGCGAGCTTCCCGTCCACCAGCGGCAGCCGGGCCGGAACCGAGATCCCCGGCGGCGGCGCCACGCCCGTGTGGTGCCCCGGCTCAAGCCACACCCGCCGGCGCGAGTCGACCACCGGCCCGCCGTGGCACGACAGGCAGCTGTCCGCCGTGCTGACCCGCGGCTCGTCGCGCCGCGGCGGCGGCAACGCGATCAGCTCGGTCGCCCGCCCCTCGTCCAGCGGGCTCATCCACTCCAGGTGGCACGCCGTGCATTGCCGCGGCTGCCGCCCAGGGGGCGGCGGCGGCGGACGCTGCGGCAACTCGTCCAGCCGCCCGACCTGCACATGCACCTGGCGCACGCGGTCCGCGCCCAGTTCGGCCACGTAGAGTCGACCCGCCGCGTCGAAGGCGAGCCCCGTCGGCATGGCCAACCGCAGCACGCCGCCGCCTTCCTCCCGTAGAACGTCGATGAACGTTCCGCCGGCCGAGAACACCTGCACCACGCCGAGCTCGAGGTCGCTGACCCACACCCGTCCGGCCGCATCCACCGCCACGCCGCACGGACGGTAAAGCTGCCCCGGATGCACGCCGTACGACCCGATGCTCCGCACGGGCCGACCGGCAGCATCGAGCACGGCCACGCGCCCATTGAGCACGTCGGCGACCACCAGGTCGCCCCCCGCCGCGGCCGCCGCCACGAACGGGTAATGAAACTGCCCGAGCGCCTCCCCGAGTTGCCCGACCCGCGCTTGGCTACCGGTCGTCAGATCATGCCAGATCAGCGCGTGCGCGTCGTTGTCCACCACCCACAACGTCCGACCGTCCGCCGCGAGGACGACATCGGACACGTCCGCCGCCCGGCCGCCCACGGGCGGAACGTCGATACGCTCCGCCAGCGTGCCGTCCGCCGCCCGCACGAGCACCCGGCCGTGCCCCGTGTCGGCGATCCACAACCGCCGATCCGGGGCCACCTTGACACTCAGCGGCCGCGAAAGCGGCGCGTCCCCCACCGCCGTCAGCGCCGCGCGCAGCGTGCCGTCGGCGGCGAACTCGAGCACCCGGTCGTTCGCTCCGTCGGCCACGAACACGGTGCCGTCCGCCGCGACGGCGACCCCCGTCGGCATCCGCATCGGCCGGTCGCCGCCCAGCTCGTACGCGCGCCCCAGCGTGCCGGTGATCAGGGGCGGGGCCGCGCTGGCGACCGCGCAGGCCAGCCACCCGGCCCCCGCGAGCAGTCCCACTGCGCTGCGACCTCGCACCACGCGGCGGGCTCCTACGGGTGGGCCGGCTCCGGCCCCGGCGCGGGCGACGGCGAGTCCGAGGGGGGCAGGAAACCCGGCAGATAAAACGGCTGCCCGGAGGCGATCCGCTCGATCATCTGGAACACCACCGGCTGCGACAGCAGCGCGATCCGCGCCGCTGGATAACCCGCCGCGGCGAAATCGAGCGCCGGCGCTTCCGTCCGGTGGCAGTCGGTGCAGTGCAGCGCCGCGGCCCGCGGCCGGGGGTGAATCGCGTCCAGGAGCTGCCGCCGGCGCTCGCCGGAGCCCATGCGGCCGCCGCCGAATTCGGCCAGATACGCGCGGACGGCGTCGGGCGTGCGGGCGTCCCCCAGCTCGGCGGGCCGGAGCAGCGGCCGGCCCGACTGCGGGTCGCGCAGGGCCAGTTTGGCGCCGTATTCGCCGCGAAAGTGGCGCGGCAGGATCCGCCGCGCCGCTTCGAGCGTGCGCTGCAACGAGGGGCTGTCGTAGCGCACCGCCGCGGCCTCGGCGGCCAGGGCCGTCAGCGCCGGCGTGTCGTCGGCCGCAGCGGCGGCCGCGCGCAGGAGCGTGACGAAGTGGCGCTGCGTCGCGGGGGTCGGGCGGGCCAGCTCGGCCGCGCTCTCGGGAGCCGTCAGCCAGCCGTACAGTTGCAGGGCGGCCGGGGCGGCTTGCGCGCGGCCGGTGTCGAGGCTGTACCACGTCGTGCGGATGCCGGCGGGGCCGGGCTCGACATGGCAGACGCCGCAGTGCATGCTCGTCGCGTGCAGGTTGAGGAACGCCCGCAGCTCCTTGCGAGCCGCGTGCGGCACCGGGGCATGACAGCCGCTCTGCGTGCAGGTGTTGAAGCGGTCGGGCCGCGCCCAGTCGCCGATCTGGTGGTAGTGTGCCGCGGGCGTCCGCGGGTTCTGGTTGGCTTGCAGGCCGAGCCAGTCGCCGCGGCGGGTCGCCAGCACGTCGGCCGTCAAACGGCGCGGCACGCCGGCGATCTGCCCGGGCACCGGGCTCGGAAACATGAGCGTGACCACCAGATAGCGCAGCGCAACGTAACTGAGCCAGCCCACCAGCAGGATCACGCCGATCGCATAGATCCGGCGGATGCCCTCGGCCAGCTCGTGACCGATCCAGCGGGCCCAGCCGCGGCCCGGCCTCGGGGTACCGGCCTCAGCCATGGCTCGTCCCTCCGCGGCCCGTCAGGCCCAGGTCCCGCGCGACCTGGTCGACGAACTCGCCGTGCGCTTCGGCCAGCTCGCCGATGGGCGTGTCGCCGGTCAGCGTCGCCCGGGAGAGCGGGAAGACGTGCGGCGCGAACATCACGTTGACGATGTGCAGGATGCCCACGTGGATGATCGCGAGAAACGCCTCGTACGTGTGGGCGATCAGCGCGATGTTGAACACCCGACCGGTGACGTAGTGCGAGAAGAACTGCTCGCCCCAGAGCAGAACGCCAGTCAGGCCCAGCAGCGTGGTCCCCCAGAACACGCCGAGGTACTCGAATTTCTCCTTGATCGTGAAGCGCCCGAATGTCGGGGGGTCCTTGCGGGCCCCGACCAGGTAGCCGATGAGCTGCCCGGCCTTCCGCAGATCGTCCGGGCGGATCAGCATCGGCAGATTCCAGAGGCTCCGCAGCAGACCGACCGGACGCCCCTCGGTCCCCGGCCGCCGGGCCTGCCCGACGGCCGTGCCGAGGGCGTAGATCAGGTGCGCCGCGAAGCCGAACACCAGCGCCAGGCCGGCCCAGTGGTGAATCGTCCGTGCGACGGACAGCCCGCCGAGCGCGCTGATGACGCGGTCGGCCCATGCGTGCTCGGCGAACTTGAGCGGGAACCCCGTTGCCGCCAGCAGCACGAACAGCCCCGCCAGGATCCAGTGCTGCACGCGCTGGCTCACCGTGAAGCGCTGCAGGCGGCGCCGTCCGTCCGGGTGCCGCAGGATCCGCTCCACGAGTTCGCGGGTGCCGGCCGCGGCGTGGTGGTGCCGCCCGATCGCGATCTGCACGAGTTCCAGCAGACAGATCAGCAGCGACGGGCCGAACGAGAAGACCGTCAGCGCGATGAACGCCAGCGCCACGCCGAACTCCAGCGACGCCCGCATGTTCGGCAGATCGAGATGCACGCTGGCGTGGCCGATCCGCGCGTCGGCGCCCGGGTGGCACTGCGTGCTGCGGCAACTGTTGGCGACGTTCGCCGGCGCGACGCTCGACTGCGGATCGGACTTCGGCAGCATCAGGTGCACGTTCGACCCGGCCGCCACGTGGCACGACACGCAACTGGCCGTCTCGTCGCCCAGCAGGGCCGCCTTGCCGTGGAAGCTGCGGGCGAAACCGGCGATCGCGTTGGGCAGGTTGTGGTCGCGCAGAATCTGCGGATCGGCGTGGCACACGGCGCAGACCTGGGCCTGCTCCAGCGGCGGGCGGGCCGGCTGGAGCCGCGCTGCCACGTGCCGCGTGTAGTACCGCACGTCGACCGGCACCTGCTCCGCGTGACAGACCGCGCAGCGGTCGAACGTGCGGGGGTCGTCGAACGGCACCGCTGCCGCCAGCGCCGGCGTCATGCGGTATACCGGCTCATCGTGGCAGTACAGACACTGCGACTGCCCGGGCTCCAGCAGCGGACCGCCGGAGAAGTTCAACCGCGCGAGCACCTCCGGCCGGTGCACGCTCGCCTGGAGCATCGCCGCCACGTTCGCATGGCTAAACCGCCGCGGCAGTCCGCCCGGGTCCGTGAGGTGACACGTCCGCGTGCAGTCCACACGTGACACGGGCTGGTGCGGAATGACCGCCACTTCCTCGCGGGGGTGGCAGTCCGTGCAGGCCAAGCGCGCGTGGGCCCCCTGGAGATCGTGGAGATAGTCCGGGCTCACATAGTACACGTGGACCCGGTCACCGCTCGCGTCGTAGCGGCTCAGGCCGCGGTACTGGTGGCACAGCAGGCAGTTGTCCGGATCGCCCGCCCGGGCTGACGGCACCAGCGCCGCGGCGGCCGCGACCAGCACGGACAGCCGGCCGCGACCCAACGCCGCCCGCCGCGTTCGCCCGTCCCGACCGTCCGTAATATGACGCATGCCACCTCTCTCGGTCCCGAGGGCCGTGCATCCGACTCTGCAACCCCGCGACGCGCGCCGCGCCACGGCGCGCCGGGGTCCGGCTTGCGCGGGCCGATTGTAAAGGACGCCGCGTCCGCGCCGCGAGCCCGACCTTCGGATAGCGAATTCTTTTGAACGATCCGAAAGGCGCCCGTCGCCACGCGCAGCATCGCCGCCCGCCGGCCGATCGGGCCGCGGACTGGTTTGAACGATTCGCAGCCGCCCCGCCCGACCGTCCGGGCCGCTCAGCCGCCCGCGTGCAGCCGGGCGTACGCCAGCTGCCCCACGATCGTCGCCAGCGGCAGCACCAGCAACAGATAGCTCGCGACGCTGCCTGCGGCCCAGTGCCCGTCCGGCCCGGGCCGCGCCTTGAGGGGCAGCGTGTCGAGCGGATAAATGCGCCTGGGGCGCTGCGGGTCGTACAGGATGCGCTCGTGCGGCGCGTCGCGGAGCAGCTCGGGTCGCGTCGTGCGGGTCGTCGCCGTGATCTCTTTTCCGTCGTCCGTGCGGAATTGCAGCCTCACCCGATACACGTACTGCCGATTGATCCGCGTCGCGGTCCGCACCGCGCTGACGAACTTGGCCGCGGCCAGCCGCCCGTCCCGCAGCAATCGCAAGACCTGTCGGCCGCGGCGCACCTGCACGCCTACCGCGCCGGCTCCCACCACGGGGAAGATCACGACGAACCCGTCGGCCCACGAGAACGGCGCACGGCGCATACCCCGGATGCACGCCCGCTCCGGCGCCTTGGGCCGATACTCGACGGTTACCGATACTCCGGCCTGGTAACACCGGCCGCGCCCGTAGCTCGTCCCGCAGTACGTTCGACCGCCGGGCCCGACGAACTCGAAGTCGTGCGCCTAGATGGGGGTCCCGCACCCGGCCTTTCCGCCGCCCTCGCTGTACTCGGTCTTGCGTGCGTCCGTGATCCGCCCGCTGGCGGTCGCGACCGGCCCGTGGATCGTCCAGGCCGAGAAATCCGCCAGCGGCAGAAAGATCCAGCAGGCCGCCAGACCCACGCCCAGAAAGAGCCAGCCGAACTGCCCGGTCGGACCGAGCAGCGCTTGCGGCCGCAGCGTCAGTGGCACAGGGCGCGGCGGTTCTGCAAGATAGAACTCCGTCGGCCGTTCCATGCGGCGCAGTATACACCGCAGACGCCCACGATTGTCGCGGCGAAACGCGTCGCCGGTCCGGAACCGGCGCGCGGGACACCCGGCACGTCGTCGCCCGACCGCGGCACCGCTATACTCGCCGGTGGCCACCTGACGGGGCCGCCGGAGTCCGCCATGCCCACGACCGCGCCGCTGCTGTGCGTCCTTCCGCTGCTCCTGCACCTCGGCGAACCTGAGAACGTCTGGAAATCCAAGGTCCCCGCCGCGGTCGCGCGGGCCGAACGGGAGGGCTCCGTCCCGGCGCTGGCCGACGCCCTCGACGTGGCCTGGCGGGCCGACGACTGGGCCGCCGGCGCGAAGCTGGCCGACTTGGCCTTGAAGCAGCATCCGCAGGAGACCGCGCTGGCCGGCGCGGCGATGCGCGCGCTCTGGCGGGCCGGCCGATTGAAGGACGCCGAGGCGCTCATCGAACGGATCCCGACGGATACCCGCGACCGCGTGGCGCTGCGCACGCTCGTCGCCATGCACCTGGCCCGCTGCGACCGGTCGGCCGCCGGCGCGGCCGCCCGTCGGCTCGAGGCGCTCGGACCGGAGTCGGCGGAGGACTACTTCGCGCTGTTCGCCTGCCGGCTCGACGCCGACGAGCTCAAGGGGCTCGATGTGCTGCTCCGCCGGGCCGAGCGCGCCACCGACCCGAAAAACGGCTACCCGGAGACGCTCCTGGGCGAGTCGATCGCAGGCGTCGCCGACTTCCTGACCGCGGTCGGCCCTACGCCGCTCAACCAGATCGCCGCCTACGGGGCCGCGCCCATGCCGCCGCTGGTGATGTTCAACCTGCCCAGTTGCGACGTCCTCATCAACGGCCAGGGCCCCTACCGCGTGGTCGTCGACACCGGCGGCAGCATCCTTCTGGCCGTGGATACCGCCGTGGCCGAAGAGATCGGGCTCAAATCGCTCGGCAAGGCCAGCGTGCGCGGCGTCTCCGGCAAGTCGGATTCCGAGCAGGTCCTCGTGGACGAGCTGCGCCTCGGCACGATCACCTGCCGACGCGTGCTCACCCGCGTCTTCGACGTACGCAGCGCGATCATGGGCGCCGCCGACGGCATCGTCGGAACGGGGCTGTTCGCCCGTGGCCGCGTCATCCTCGACTTCGCCACGCCGCAGCTCATCGTCGAGCCGTCCAGCGCCGCGCCGGGACGCGGCCAGCAAGTCGACCTGCGCATCATCGGCGACGCCAAACTCATCGTGCCGGTGACGCTCCAGGGCGGTCCGGCGCTGGCGCTGCTCGACACCGGCGCCGACGCGGTCGCGTTCGCGCCCGCCACGCTCGCGCGACTGTTCCCGGGCAAGCCGATCCCCAAGACGCAGGTCGGCATCGGCATCGGCGTCGGCTCCGGCGGCAACCCCGTGGTGTCGCTGCCGACCGACTCGGTCACTCTGGAGTTGGCCGGCCGCCGGTTCCCCAACTACGGCGGCGTCGGACTGGACGTGCTCGACGCGCTGCTCAGTCCGATTCTCGGCACGCAGCTCGACCTGCTCCTGGGCATGCCGCTGTTCCGGGAAATGCGGTCCTGCACCATCGACCTCCGGCGCGGCAACCTCTGGATCGAGTGGCTGCCGCACGACTGAGAACCCCGCGATCCGGCCCTGCCATCCAGCCCCGCCATCCGGCCCCGCCGCCGTGCACCTCGCAGCCATCGCACGCGCTCCGGCGCACCGCGGGCCCGCGCCGCGGCCGCCGCGTTTACCCCCGCCCAGCGCCGCGGTAGATTGTCCGACGCCTCGGCCGCCGCGGCCGGGCTGGAGACCGCGGGCCATGACCGACACCGTGCCATCCGAGATCCCGGCCGTGCGGCGCCGGAAACGCCCGCCGGCCTGGGGCATCGTCGCGTTCCTGATTCTGCTGGGGGGCCTGGCCGTGCTGAACCAGCGGCTGGCCACCTCCGGCCCGGAGATCCAGTGGTTCAACGGCACGTACGAGGCCGCCCTCGCGCTCGCCAACGACCGCAACCAGCGCCTGTTCCTCTATCTGTACGAGGCCGAGGACCCCGTCCACGCCCGCAACGAGCGCGAGGTCTTCACGCAGCGCTGGGCCCGCGAGCCGCTGGCGAAGACCGTCTGCTACCGCGTCGCCGTACGCAAGGGCGACCTGCTGGCGGCCAAGTTCGGCTACCGCGACACGCCGGTGTTCCTGCTCATCTCGCCCCGCGGCGGTCCCCCCAGCCGCGCCGAGGGTGCGGTCGACGAACGCCAATTCCGCACCTACATCGGCGAGCCCGCCCAGCGACCGCTCTGATCCGGCTCAGGATCCATCATGTCCGCTCCGGCCTCGTTCCGCGTCCGTCCGGCCCCGCCGCTCCAGCGCCCGCCGGCCGGCCGCACCGGCCTGCGGGCCGGCCTCGCCGCGCTGATCCTGTTCTTCGCCACCGCGTCCCCCGGCGTCGAGTGGCAGGACTCCGGCTTCCACCAGTACCGCATCATCACCGGCCAGCTCGCGAGCCCGCTGGGTCTGGCCGTCTCGCACCCCCTGCATTACCACCTCGGCCGCCTGGTCGTCGGAACGCGCTTCGGCAATCCCGCGGCCGGTCTCAACCTGCTCTCCGGCCTGTGCGGGGCGCTGGCCGTCGGACTCGTTGCCGGCCTGGTCACGCGACTGACGGCGCGGCCCGTGGCCGCGTATGCCGCCGCGGCGGCCCTCGCGCTGTCGCACAGCTTCTGGCAGATGTCGGTCGTGACGGAAACGTACACGCTCGCCGCGGCGCTGCTGGCGCTCGAGTGGACGCTCGTGCTGGGCTACGCCCGGCACCGCCGCCCGGCGTGGCTCCTGGTGCTCTTCGCCGTAAACGGGCTGCATGTCGCCAACCACCTCCTCGGCCTGCTGCCGCTGGCCACGTACGGTGTCCTCCTGCTCGTGCAGGTCGCGCGGCGGCGCGTCGGCGCCGGCTGGTTGGTCGCGTGCGCCCTCGCGTGGCTGCTCACCGTCAGCCCGTACGCCCTGCTCGTCCTCCAGCACGGCCGAAACACCGGCGATTGGGCCGCCACCTTCCATTCCGCGCTGTTCGGCGGCGGAGCGGGGGGCGGCGGGTGGTCCCGCGAGGTGCTCAACACGACGCTGTCGGCGGACCAGCTCCGGCTCGCGCTGCTCACGTTCGGCTACTGCTTCCCCTCGGCGACCGGACTCGTCGCGCTGGCGGGCCTCGCCCGCCGGGCCCGCGGCCGACGCCGCCTGTTCTGGTGGATCCTGGCGGCACAATCCGTGCTGATCACCGGCTTCGTTGCCCGCTATCCGATCCGCGACCTGCACACGTTTTTCGTCCCCGTCTGCGCGCTGACAGCGCTCTGGTTCGGGCTCGGCACGGCCATCCTCCTGCGCCGCGCGCGGCGGCCGCCAGCCCGCCGGTGGCTGACCGCGGCGCTGGTCGCCAACGCAGCGCTGCCGGTCGCGGTCTACGCGGTGTTCCCGGGGCTGGCGCGGGAACGGGGCTGGTTGCGCGAGCAACTGCGGGCGATTCCGTATCGCGACGCGTACACGTACGTGTTCTGCCCGTGGCGGGCGGGCAACGATTCCGCCACGCGTTTCGCCCGGGCCGCCCTGGCGGACGCGGGCGACGGCGGCTGGGTGTTCGCCGATACCACGACGGCCTTTCCCGTTGTCCTGACGTACCTGCTGGAGCCGGAGGCGCCCGCCGCGAGCGGCCCGGAGCGCTCCCCGGACGCCGCCCCCACCGGGCGGCGCCGCATCTTCTGGCACCGGCGCGACCTGCTCGCGCCGGGCTACGTCGAGATCCCGCCCGCCGACATCGTGGCGCATGTCGCCGCGGGCGGTGGCACGAGCGTCGTGCCGTCCGTCGAACTCGACGGGCTCTTCCCCCCGCCGCTGACGATCGACAAGGCGGAGCCCTTCTGGCGGCTGCGATTGCCGTAACGGCCGACGCCGTTGCCGGCGGCACCCTTCCGCCGCCGGTCGGCTGCTGTGCGCTGCCTCAAGCCCCCGCTGCGCGCCGCCGTCATCGGCCGCACCGGTCCCCGCCTGTCGGCCGCCGCCCCGCGCCGCTTCGCAGCCCGCCGCAACCACCGGCGGGCCAGGCCCCCCCCGCAGGGCTATCCCAGCAATCGCGCCAGGCTCAGCTCAAACAGCGCCACGGGGTGCTTCAGCCCGTAGTTTTCCAGCACCTCCGGGTGCACCTCGCCCAGCGTGCCGATCCAGTCGTCGCCCGCCCGACCGATGGCCCCGACGCGCCCCGGAATGAACCCGGGATGCTCGATCGGCCGCACGGTGATGGACCGGCCCAGCTCGTGGGCGAGCGCGTCGACGATGGCGCGGATGTCGGCGTAGCCGACGTGCGTGCCGAGCAGCGCGACGGCGGCGTGGCGTTCCTCGCGGGCCCCGGTTTCCGCCGCGGGGTCCACGAAGCACACGTCGCCGATCTCGAACAGTTGCTGCGGCAGGTCGTATTGCTTGTTGGCGGCCAGGGTCTCCAGCAGGCCGGGGCACAACGACACGCGGCACATCGTCTGCTCGACGCTGATCGGGTTCTCGATGCGCACGGCCTGGGCCCGCAGCGCGTCGCCCAGCGGGTGCCCGGGCGGCAGCCGCCAGCGCTCGAAGGCGGCCGCCTCGCAGGTGAGCACCAGCGTCATGATCTGATGACAGCCGAGCCCCGTCAGCACGCGCCGCGCGACGGCGCTCTGCTCCTCGATCCAGCGCGGCGCGCCGATGGTGAAGGTCGGCACGAGCTCGCGCGGGATCTGGTCGTAGCCGTAGGCGATCGCGGCGTCCTCGATCAGATCGACCGGATGCAGGATGTCGTTGCGGTAGGCCGGCACCAGCACGCGGAGGCGGTCGGCCCGCCCCGCCTCCTCGACGCCGTGCCCCATCGACTCCAGCAGCTCGCCGAGTTGCGCCGCGTTCAGCGCGACACCCAGCGTGTCCGCGGCCTGCCGCACGTCGAGCAGCAGCTCGGTCGGTGCCAGGTCCGGCGTGATGCGCACCACACCGCCGACCTGCTCGATCAGCACGCACTCCAGCGCCACCTCCGGCAGCAGCTCGCGGAGACTCGTCACGACGATGTTCAGCGCGCGGTCCACGCTGCGCTGCGACAGGCCGGTCACGTCCACGAAGAAGTTGCGCGTGCGGAGCGTGACGCGCGTCGCTTCGCTGTTGATGATCGGCGGCAGCGACAGCACCGTCCCCGCGCCGTCCCGCAGCAGCGGATACTTCCGCAGTGGCGCGAGCAGATGCGCGTAGGCCTGGCCCGTCTTGTGCTTCGCCAGAATCTCCCGCGGCGTGAGCGCGCCGGCCGCGTCCGTCGGGTCCAGCCCGAGCGGCACGAACCGCAGGCCGTCCGGATCGACCGCGTCGTAGTGGAAGACCTCGCCCCGCAGCGTATCCAGATCGTACACGCCGATCGACGCCAGCTTGCGATCGCGCCCCAGCGCCCAATGCAGGTCCTCCTGAAGATTCATCACCAGCTTGATCGTGGCGTGGTCCAGGCGCACGTTGCGGACCACGGCACACGCGATGAACGGCCGCAGGCTCTCCGGTGCGTGCAGTTGCGGGTCCACCTGCACGCGCAGCCGCGCCGCCCGCAGCGGATACTCCCGCAGCCCCGTCTCGATGCCCAGGTACCCGCGGATGTACCGCGCCATCCCCCCGGGATCGAAGATGTCCGGGCGGACCGCCAGCATGTTCAGCCGCAGCACCCGCCCCGGACCCGCGTCCCGCAGCGTCTCGGGCCGCGCGCGAAAGTCGGCCCCGCAGTGCGAGCAGTGCAGCGGCGGCCCCTGCGCCGCCGTCCGATCGTAGCTCTTGTCGCACACCGCACACACGAACTGACGGACCTCGGCCACCGCCTCCAGCTCGCAGCCCAGCTTCGGCAGCAGCTCCACCAGGTCGTCGATGGTCAGCCGGGCCCCCCGGTCGCGCCCCGCACGCGCCGCATCCCCGGCCGGCCGCGCGATGCGCTCCAGCAGCGTCTCGACCGGCATGTCGATGATCGGCATGGCTTCTCCTCAGGCGGCGTGCATTGTGCATGCCGCCCCGCCGCCGTCAAAGGCGGCCCCCGTGCCGCCCGGCCGCCGGCGGGCTACACTCCGGGCGGATCGACAGCCGAGCCGCAGGAGAGCGCCGGTGCGGCGGATGCCATGCCGACGGATACTCGGGCCGCTGGTGGCGGCGGCGGTTGCCGCGGCGCACGCCGCCGAGTCCGAGTCGCTGACCTACATCCTCCGCCCGGACCCGGCCGCCGGGCGGATCCGCATCGAGTTGACCTGGCGCACGGCCGGCCGCGAGGACTCGCCGCTCGGCTTTACGCCTCGCTGGGGCAACGCGGGTGACATCGAGCCGCTTCTCGGCGACGTGCAGTTCGACGGCGCCATCGTCGCCGGGCGGGAGCGCGGCGCCTGGACGCTCCACCACCGTCGGGAGGCCGCCATCCGGGTTACCTACGTCGTGGAGCCGCCCGGGCCGACGCTGACGTGGGCCCGTTCGCACGTCCCGGTCGTGACGGCGGACTACTTCCACGGCATCGGCCACACCCTCCTCCTGACGCCGCTGCCGGGCCGCGGTCTGCCCGCCACCTACGAAGTGCTCCTGCGCTGGGACGTACCGCGCGACTGGACCGCCCTATGCTCGTGGGCCGTGGGCCGCGCCGTCGGCGATCGCCTCCGCCCGGACGACCTCCGGCACTCGGCGTACGTCGCCGGCCGGCTGCACACGCGCGACCGCAACGTGCCCGGCGTGGGCCCGCTCACCGTCGCGGTGCCGGCGAAGCTGGCGTTTCCAACCGCCGATTTCGTTGAGCTGGCGGCCGGCCTCATCCGCGACCAGTGTCGCTTCATGCAGGAAAGCGCGTTTCCGCCGTTCACCGTGCTAGTCGTGCCGGTCGAGGAGCCGCTGCCGCGCTGGACGACGTCGTTGGCGGGCACCGGCCTCTATCAAAGCCTCGTGCTCTTCGTGCCGCCCGAGACGCGTCTGGGCGACAGCCTCGAGCACCTTTTCGCCCACGAACTGCTGCACTACTGGAACGGCGGCGTGCTGGCCGCCGAAGAACCCGACGCGCTGGTCTACTGGTTCATTGAGGGCTTCACCGACTACTTTGCGCTGCGCATCCTCTTCGAGTCCGGCCGGTGGAACGCGGCCACGTACGCGAAATGGCTGAACCGCCACCTCCGGGCTTATCACACGAATCCCGCCCGGAACGCAACCAATGCTGAGATTCAGGCACGTTTCTGGCAGGACCGGGACACGGTCGGCGAGGTGCCCTACCAGCGCGGGCTCCTGCTCGGCCTCCGCTGGCAGGCCTTGGCACGGCAGCGCGGCATCGAAGACGGCGTCGGCCGGCTCTTCCGCCACCTGCTCGCCAAGGCCCGCGCGGGCGACTTCCGCCTGAACAACGACCGGATCCGCGCGGCGGGCCGGACCGTCCTCGGCGAGTGGTTCACAGCCGAATTCGACCGCTACGTGGTGGCCGCCGAAACCGTTCAGGTGCCGCCCGACGCGCTGGCTCCGGCCCTCACGGGCGCGGTCAGGAAGGTCTATGAGTTCCAGCTCGGGTTCGACCGCGAAGCGTCGCTAGCGACTCAACGGGTCATCGGACTCGTCGGGGGCTCCGCCGCCGAGAAGGCCGGCCTGCGCGAGGGCGACGCGCTGGTGGGGTGGGACATCCACGGCGAAGCCGATAAGGAGATCCGGCTCCAGGTCCGCCGCGGCGACAAGCTGCACACGATCCGCTATTTCCCCCGCGGCGCCGCGGTCGAAATCCTGCAATTCGCGCCGTCCGCCAGCCCGTCTTAGCGCCCCCCGTCCGAGCCCGAGCGGCAGCGCGGGGCAATCCCTCCGTCCGAGCCTCGGCCGCCAGCCCGGGGTCCGCGCCCGCCGTGGCAGGCGGGACATACAGCCTGCGCGCCAGGCCGGCGCGCCGCGCAGCCCCAAAACCGCTATTCGCCCTTCAAACCCCGCACGACGCTCAGGCGCCGCTGCGCGGCCTCCCGCGCGGTGCGTGCCTCGGCGTCGGTCCCCGTGTGTCGGTCGACCTCCCGCTCGAACGCGCGGACCGTCTAGGCCGTGATCTCCTCGGCCGCCAGCGCCCGGTTCGTCAGGACCGTCACCGAGTTGTCGATGATCTGCGCGAAGCCGCCGTCGACGAACAATCGCTTCGCCTGCCCCGGCGGCCCGTACCGGAGCTGGCCGATCCCCAGCTCGCACATCAGCGCCGCACGGTCCCTCAGGATGCCCAGCTCGCCGTCGTGCGCGGGAATCACGACCGCCTCGGTGCGCTCATCGAGCACCTGCCGCTCCGGCGTAATCACGACCAGATGGATCGGTAGCCCGGCGGCCATCGCCCGAGGTTCTACCGCCTGCGGTTGCGAAGTGTCAAGCGCGTCCGGCGGCCGCGCCACCCCTCCGCCGCCGACGGTCCCGCCCCGCGCGTCATGCCGGCGAAACGCTGACCGACGGCGCGCGGCTCGGTGCCGCCCTCCGCGAACCGCCCTCAGCTTTCCCGCAGCGTCACCCGCACGTCGTGCTGCGGCAGCTCCGCCATGTACACGTCCAGCGGCAGCGCCAGCTCCAGCGGCCGGGCCCCCGGCGCCACCAGGCGGCGCGCCTGAAGGTGGGCCACCAGCGCCGCCGCAAACGCCGTCGTGCGCTCCATCGCCGAGAAACCGGTCGCCTCGTCGTGCCGGTCCAGCAGGTCGTACACCCGCGTCACCGGCCGCCCGCCCCGCTGCCCCTGCACCGTGCAGCGCAGCACCACCAGGTCCCGCACCTCGGGAAAGGCCAACGCGTGTTCGAACAGCGTCCGCAGCAGCGGCCGCGGCTCGACCACCCGCCCGTCCGCCAGCCGCACGCGCTCCTCGAAGCACCCCAGCCCGAACAGCGCCCGCATGACCGCGAAGTGCCCCGGATACCGCACCGTCTTGTAGTCGTACGTCCGCAGTCGGCCCGCGAAGGTGTCGGGGCAGGTGCTCGTCCCGCCCGACGTCACCGCCGCCTCGCAGCGCCCCACCGGCGGCGGAAACTCCAGCTCCTCAAGCTCGGTCAGCGCCGGCACCTGCACCCGCCGGCCGTCGCGCAGAAACTCGCCCACGCCACTGTACTCGTTGATCAGCCCATCGAAGTTGAACACCAGCTTGTAACCCAGCGGCCCGACCGGCCGTTCCGGAAGCCCGCCGCAGCGCACATGCACCTCCTCGACCGTGTCCAGGGCGGCGATGCCGTGCGCCGCGAGAATATTGCCCAGCCCCGGCGCGAGGCCGCAGTCCGGCACGACGCTCACGCCCGCCGCCGCGGCCCGCTCGTGACGGCCGAGCTGCTGCCGCACGACATCCGTGTTGCCGCCCAGGTCGCAAAACGAGCAGCCCACCGCCACCGCCGCGTCGGTCAGCCCCACGTTGTACCGATAGGGCACGGCCGACACGACGACCTGGGCCCCGGCCAGCAGCGGTCGCAGCGTGTCGGGCCGGGCGACGTCGCACACGGCCGCGCCGAACCGGCAGGACGACGTCGGCAGCAGCGCGTGAAGCCGCTCGACCGCCCGACGAGCGACGTCGGTGTACAGATCGGCCAGCGTGACCCGCGCGGCCTCGCCGTGGCGGGCCAGATCGTAGGCCAGAGCGACGCCCTGCCGGCCCGCACCGAGCACCACGTAGTTGTAGGACATGTTCGCCTCCGCACTGCGTCGCGCGCCGGCGGAGAGGTGCGCAGCCTACGCGCGACTGTCCCAGATGGGCTCATCCTGCCCGGCCATCCGATTCGCGTACCGGGCCATCACGAACAACGCGTCCGACAGGCGGTTGAAGTAGCGCAGCAGGTCGGCGTCGATCGGCTCCGCGGCCGCCAGCGTCAGCACGTCCCGTTCCGCCCGGCGGCAGATCGTCCGTGCCACATGCAGATGCGCCGCGCCGGGCGTGCCGCCGGGCAGCACGAAGTTGGCCAGCGGCGGCAGCGACTCGCTGAGCCGGTCCATAAGCTCCTCGAGCGCGGTGACATGTCGGGCCGAGATCCGCGGCCCCGGCCAGGCGGCCCGATCCGCCTCCGGCACGCACAGTTCGGCCCCGGCGTGAAAGAGTTCATTCTGGATGCGGCGCAGCTCCGCCGGCAGCGGCTCGGGCAGGGCCGCCGTTAGTACGACGCCCAGGTACGAGTTCAGCTCGTCCACGGTGCCGTAGGCCGCGATCCGCCGGTGCGTCTTGGGCACGCGCGCCCCCGTGCCCAGGCCGGTCGTGCCGTCATCCCCGGTCCGCGTATAGACCTTCGTGATGCGGGGCATGGGTCCTCCGCAGCCCGGCCGGCGGCCGGTCCCCCGCCGCCCGCCCACTGCTCGCCCGTCGCGCCTACTCGAAAAGCGGGTTGATCACCAGCCCACTGGCGAGCTTCGGGTAGAAATAGGTGCTCTTTTGCGGCATCAGGTCGTTCGCCTGACACACCGCCCGCAGCTCCTCCATGGTAGTCGGCTGGAGCAGAAAGACGCTGCCGCCGGTCTGCTGCGCCTCCCGCACCGCCGCCTCATCCGACTTGACATAGTGAATCTCCGGGGCCCGCCCGCCGCACACCTGCGGCGTGACCAGCCGGTCCAGCACGTACGCGTGCAGGAACGCCAGTCCCAGACGCCGCCACGGCTCCGACCGCGCCGGCTCCAGCGGCCGCAGAATGTCCGGGTCGGTCGGGCGCAGCGCCCAATACGTCGGACTCGCGGCACTCCACACGCCGACCGCCTGCGGCCCCAGCGGGGCCAGCGCCGCGACGGCCGCCGCGGGCTCCGTCGCATCCAGCGGCTGCACCTGCACGGCCCGGTCCGCCGCGAACGTCGCGGGCGTCAGCTGCGTCCCCGGCAACACCCGGTGCGTCGGCAGGATCAGCAGGCCCGGGTCTTCCATCGCGCAGAACACGCACAACACGAAGTTCGCGGGGTGGTCGGCCGGCAGCCCGCCGTGCTGCTCCCGCAGCCCGTCGCGGTACATCAGCGCGGTCCCGTACCGGTGGTGGCCGTCGGCGATGTAGATCGGCAGCGGCGCCATCATCTGCGTGACGTCGGCGATCGTTGCCGCATCCGTCACCGCCCACAGGCGGTTCTCAACGCCGTCGAGCGTGCCGACGGCCAGCGGCTCCGGCGTCAGGGCCTGCTCGAGGCGGCGGGCAACGTGGTTGTGGGCATCCTCGTACAGGCCGAAGATCGGGCTCAGGTTCGCCCCCGTCGCCCTCGTCAGTGCCAGCCGGTCCTCCTTCGGCCCGCCGAATGTCCGCTCATGCGGAAAGACGCTCCCCGCGCCGAACGGCTCGACCCGCAGCCGGGCGAAAAACATCTTGCGGACGTATTGCGCCCCACCGTACTCGTACGCCTGGTGATAGACGTAAATCGCCGGCGTCGCGTCGCGCACCAGCGTCCCGTCCGCGAGCCACGCGTCGAGCTCCTGACGCGCCGCCCGGTACACCGCCTCGGGACCGGCCTCCTTGGGCGGTATGTACGGCAGGTCGATCTTCACGAAGTTCCGCGGGTCCCCGGCCAGCAGGCGATCCTTGTCCGCCTGATCCAGAATGTCGTACGGCGGCGCCAGCTTGCGCGAGAGGTCGCGGCCACGACGCGTGTCGTACCGGATCGCAGCCAGGGGACGGATCGTGCTCATGGTCGCTCCCGACGTCCAGCGGCGCGTCCCCGGATCAGCCCTCGGACCCGGTCGGCCGCGGCGCGCGGCTTTCGGCCGCCCAGTGTACCGCCGCGCGGCCAGACCTTTCCAACCGGGATCGCCCCCGCCCGCCGCCGCCCGCCCGTGCCCGCCGGGACGCGGCGACGCCGGTCGGCCGTCCCCGCGCGACGGACGGCTACGGCCGGCCGATCTGGCCCGCGGTCGGCCCCGCGCGGATCGTGCCGTCCTGAAGATTGATCACCCACTGTCGCCCGGCGTGCACATCGAACTGCCCCGTCGCGCCGTCCTGAAAGTACACCCGCGCGACCGCGCGCTCATCGCCCCGCACGTGCACCCGGCTCTGCTCCCGGTCGAACTCGACCCAGGCTGCGTGGATCTCTCGGACGCGCGTGCCCTGCTGGTCCCGCAGGTAGACGCCGTCCTGGGCCGTCAGCGACGTCAGCCGCAGCGGCGTCCGCGTCAGCGGTCCGCCCGCGGTCTCCCCCCGACCGGCCCGCTCGTCGGCCACGAACCAGCACTCCAGCCGGTCGCACTCCAGCGTGGTGTTGCGGCTCTGGAGCGTCTCGAGCAGCTCCGGCCGGGCGCTGACCTCCGGCAGCATCTCCGCCAGGTTGAGCATCTCGCGCCCGGCCCGATGCACGAACAGCACGTCGCGCTCGAACACGACCGCATCGCGCCGCTGCGGCCCCTCCGGCCCGAACGTATAGGTCATCCGTCCGGTGCATTGCAGGGCGGTCTGGCTCGGCCCGCGGCTGATCAGCGCCGAGGGCAGCCCGGCCACCTCGCGGGCCGTGTCCGGTTCCTCCAGACCGCGGCGCTCGATCAGCAGGAGCCGCGTCGTGCCGGTGGTGGTGATCACCCGGTGGACGATGTCCACCGCCAGCTCGGGCGCGGCGATGCTCGCGTGCGTAAGCGGCTGCTCATCTCCCGGGACGAACACGTCGCTGGCGACCACCGCGTCCTCCGCCATCAGCCGCACCGGCTCCTTCCGCTGCCGCTCGCCCGGTTGCGCGTCGAACGTGAGCCGCTCGCCGCGGCCCGCGTCCGCCGCTCCGACGCCGGTCATGCGCCGGAACGCGCCGTACAGATCGCTCCACGGCGACGCCGGCGGCGGGGCCGCGGGCGGTTCGTCGGGGGCGTCCTCCAACAGCAGCGTCAGCGTCCGCGCGGTCAGCCGTTCGTCGCCGCTGACCGCCTCCACATCGCCCTCGAACCGCACCACGTTCTTCCGCCCGTCGATCTCCAGCCGCCGCGCGCTCCGCACGACGATCGGCACCGCGGCGCTGCGTTGTTCGCCCTGGAGGCTCCGCCGCGTCTTGAAAGACAGCCGCGCCGGCCCGTCCACCCACAGCCGCTGGGCGTCGCGGTCCAGGTCGATCCGCGCGGCGCGTACGGTGTACGGCTGCGCGTGCACCATCCCCGGCCCGTCGTCGCCCCCGACCACCGTCGCCACCGTCAGCCGGTTGCGCTCCACGAAGTCCGCGCGGATCCGCGCCGCCCGCGCCGCGACCTTGTTTTCCGGGTCGAACAGGTCGGCCCGGCCGTGGATGTCCAGCGTCCGCAGGACGAACAGCGGCGGCGCCGCCGCGGCGGTCTGCGCAGAGGCGCCCGCCGCATCCGCGGCCGGCGCGGCCAGCGTGGCGATGATCCGGTCGCCGGACACCCGCGTGCGGTCCCGCTCGATCCGCACCGACCCGAACGCCTCCATCCGCTGCGGGTAAACCTCGCGCTGCGCGTTCAGCGCGAACGCCAGCTCGAGCTGCCCGCACCGCAGCGTGCCGTCGTCGCCCGCGAGCTGCACATCCCCCCACGCCACCGCTTCCTCCAGCAACTCCTCGAGCGACTCGCCCTCGGCTCCCGGTCGGAAGCTCACGTCCAGCCGGTGCGCCGCCAGCCGCTGCCGGCCCAGGTCTACCCGCACGTCGCCGACGAACTGCCCCGATTCCAACCGGCCGAACTCCAGCGCCGGTCCGTCCGCCGCCCCGAGCCCGTTCGCCTCGGCCGGCACGCGCAGCTCCGCCCAATAGCTGCTCCGGATGGTCGCGACGCGGGCGTCGGGGCCCTCGCCGCGGCGCGAGCGCAGCTCAACCGCGCCGAGCAGCTTCACGCTCCGCTCGCCGCGGTCCACGTACACCGACTCGGCCGTCGCCGTCAGCTTCGGCCCGAGGCGGAACCGCACGACGTCGCCGACCTCCGGCTCCAGCCACACCCGCTGGGTCTGGTCGTGGTACTGGAGCCGCCCGCAACGCACCTCTCCGTCGCCCCGCGTCAGCACCAGCGGCCGGCCGGTCGCGCGGATCTGCCGCCGACCGCCCTCCTCCGGCGTCCGCGGGCCGGCCGTCGGCCCCAACTCCAGCGGCCCACGCCACCGCACGATCAGTCGGTCGCCGTGCTCGGCGTCCGGCCGGGTGGCCGTCGGCTCGCGCCCGCCGCGCCGCCACGCCGGCCCCGTGCGGCCCCCCACATCGAAGACCAGCCGCAGGTCGTCCGCCCGCAGCCCGCCCACCTGCTCACCCCCACGCCACTGCTCGGCCTCGATGCCGCCGCTCAACGTGCAGACGTAACTCGTCGTGCGGTCGCGCCCGCGCGCCGCGCGCTCGCCCGCCGCCTCGGAGTCCGACGGTGCCGCCCCGCGCGGCGCCGTCGCGGGCTGCGCGGCGGCCGCGCCGTCAGCCGGCCCGGTGATCAGCCCGGCCGCGGTGTACAGCACGAACTGCTCGCCCTGTGCGAGCGTCAGCCGCTCGACGCGGTTGTCCGCCTGGTTCCACACCAGGTGCAGCCCCGTCCCGACGATCTCGAAGTCGTCGCTGGCGACGGTCACCAGCCCGGGCGACTTCAGCTCGCCCAGCTCCAGGTCGAAGTCTAGCCGCTCCATCGCGACCGTGATCAGGTCTTCGGGCCGCTCGGCCGCGGGCGTACGCTCCACCGCCGTCGCGCGGTCCAGCTCGATCCGCACGTGCCCCGCGAGCCAGCCGAGCTTGGGTTTCAACTGCGAGCGCTCGATCCGCTCGACCACAAACTGGCCTTCGTCGGCCGTGATCGTCGCGATCATGCCGTTGGGCAGCAGCTTGGCCAACACCGGCTCGCTGACCCGGACCTCACGCTGCCCCTCGCCGGTCCAGCTCCAGTCGCGGCAGCGCAGCAAATCCGTCGGCCGGCCGGTGCGCTCGTCGAAGACGCGGAAGAGCACTTCGCCGCCGGGCGGGATCGTGATCGCGTCGCCCCCGAAGCGCAGGGCCTCGGGCGCCGGCGCGTGCGGCGGCAAATCCCGCATCGCCGGCCGCGTCGGCGGCGGCTCCGCCGGCCGCCCGGCCCACAACGCATAGCCGCCCAGTACCGCTCCCAGCGCCAGGAGCGTCGCCAGCACCAGCACGATGTTGCGCGCCATGCGGAGTTCCCGCCTTCTCACGCGGGCGGTCGCCGGGCGTACTGCGCCAGAACGTCCGACCACCGCCCGTCGGCACGCAGAATGTACTCGATCGCCTCGCGAACCGCCCCACCGCCGCCGGACCGCTGCGTCACGTACGCGGCCGCGGCGCGGACCTCCGGCACGGCGTTGGCCACGGCGATCGGCAGCCCGCAGACCCGCAGCAGCGGCAGGTCCGGCAGGTCGTCGCCGATGACCGCCAGCCGGTCGAGCGGGATGCCGCGCGCCGCCAGGGCCGCCGCGACGTCGGCCCGCTTGTCGGCGCTGTTCTCGATCACCAGGTCGATGCCCAGCTCCGCGGCGCGGGCCCGCACCGACCCGCCGGCCTTGCCCGTGCAGATCAGCACCGTGCCCCCCAGCCTCTGAAACCAGCGGATCGCGAACCCGTCCTGCGTGTGGTACGCGCGCGACTGCGTGCCGTCGTCGTGCACGTACAGGCGGCCGTCCGTCAGCGTCCCATCCACGTCCAGACAGAGCGCGAGGATCGGAGCCGGCGCGGCCGCCGCCGCGCGGGCGTCCGCTGGGTTGGACGTGGACATCGCCGCCACGCGGGTCTCCTCGCCGGGCCGCCACGCGCCGCCCGGCAGCGTGCGCGGCACGGATCACGCCGGAGATGATACGCGGAGCGGGCGCTACGCCCCACTGCCCGCCGCACTCGCCTCAGTGCATCGTCTGCCCCAGCACCAGCGCTGCCACCAGCACCGCCAGCACGGTGCTCGTGATCACCACGAACGCCCGGTCCCGTTGGTACACGAACGCGGCGATCGACACCGCCACGCGGGCCACCGGCGTCAGCAGCAGCACCAGCAGGCCCAGCATCACGATCGCCCCTCCGTCAAACGCCGCGAGCCCCGCCGCGATCTCGCCGATGCGGTGCGGGTGCGAGCGCTGGGGCTCCGTCCGCGCCCGCAGACCTTCCGGTGGCAAGAGCGCAGCGGGGTGCTGCACCAGCGACAGCACCGTACCCAGTCCGATCAGCATCAGGCTGATCAGCACGCCGCCCCGCAGCAGGTTGCTAATCAGCAGCTCCACCCGCCGCACGCGCGGATCGACAACCTCTCCGAACTCCGGCGGTCTCGACGCGTCCCTCATCGCAGCCCCTTCCAGAGCATCTGAACCGCCGACAGCAACAGCACGACGACGAACGCCAGCCGGATCGTCCGGCTCCGGGCCCCTCCCAGCAGCCGCGCGCCGGCCGCCGCCCCGAGCAGGACCCCCGCCGCGACCGGGCCCGCAACGAACGGGTCGATGTCCCCGCGGGCGAACCAGACGCTCGCCCCCGCCGCGGCCGTCACCCCGATCATGAAGTTGCTCGTCGCGGTCGACGCCTTGATCGGCAGGCCCATCGCCAGGTCCATCGCGGGGACCTTGAGAATCCCCGCGCCGATTCCCAGCAGCCCGCTCAGCACGCCCGCCACCAGCATCAGCCCCAGCCCCAGCGGCGTCCGCGTCACGCGGTAGCGAATCTCGCGCTGCTCGGCCCGGTCATAGTACGCGCCGTGCAGGCGCAGCCGGTCGGCCAGCGGATCCGGCGGCACACGCAGCGCCGCGCGTCGCGGCCGCAGCATTTGCACCGCGGTCAGGGCCATCGCCACGCCGAAGGTCACCTGAAGCCAGCGACCGGAGAGGAGGCCCGCGAGGTACGCCCCGCCGATCGCGCCCGCGCTGGTCCCCAGCTCGAGCAGCATCGCGACCCGGAGGTTCGTCATGCGCTCCCGGACGTACGCGGCGGCCGCTCCGCTCGAGGTCGCGATGATGGAGACCAGTGAGGCGCCGATCGCGTACCGGACGTCGATCCCCAGCCCCAGCGTCAGCGCCGGGACGACGATGATGCCCCCGCCCAGCCCCAGCAG